>Ga0181591_10000082_pt1 | contig 57834 bp, 57 predicted proteins | sample 071ome_33_FD_133757 | JGI IMG/M metagenome (GOLD analysis project Ga0181591, IMG submission 133757) | Coastal salt marsh microbial communities from the Groves Creek Marsh, Skidaway Island, Georgia - 071412AT metaG (megahit assembly) | ecosystem: Environmental > Aquatic > Marine > Intertidal...
ATTATTCAAAGTACATAAAAGAGGTCGCTTAGGCGGCCTTTTTTTATGGACGCTAGACAGGCGTTGAACACAACTCTTCATAACCCAGCTGAGTTCGACATGGTCTACTCTGTATAATCTTTTAGATTATTCAAAGTACGTAAAAGAGGTCGCTTAGGCGGCTTTTTCAAGGCTTAACTAAAATGCCCCATCACAACGCTTAATCCCACCCATTTAGCCTCAATCCCTCATTCTTCGTAGAGACATCCCAGATGTGTGAACTGTCGTTGGCATTTGCCTGAGACACTGGCTTAAATAACAGGTACAGTGTCTGAAAATAATTAATCTGGTTCGTTCATGATTCGCTTTCTATGCACATCACTTTTGTTTGTTGGTTTATCTGCAACCGCGGAGGTTTACACATGGATCAACGAACACGGCGTAAAGGTTTATGGTGACAAACCGCCATCAAATGCCCAGAAAGTCGAGCTGCCAGTATTACAAACGGTTCCAACGCTTGCCCCAGACATTAAGAAAGAAACCAAAGAAGACACTGCCGAACCCGAGGGCTTCACAGGCTACAACTACTTTGCAGTAGTGACGCCAAAACAAGATGAAATGGTCACTTGGGAAGATCAAGGTACATTATCAGTACAGCTGCACCTGAAGCCAGGCTTACAGCCAGGTCATGAGGTGACATTATTGGTCGATGGCAAAGCCGTGGCGACGGAAGCCTCCCTTAGTTTCACCATTGATCAACTGGAGCGCGGAGCCCATCTCATACACGCTCGAATTAAGCACCAAGGTAGTGTTTTGATCACCACCAACAAGCGCCGCATTCATGTGCAGCGCCCCTCTATTCTTTCTCGCCCGCGCACCCAATAGATACACAAAGCACCATTTTGGTGCTTTAATTCATCTAACCCTTGGATACCGGTCTGATATGTCGCCTTAAAAGCAAGCAATTACGGGCTTTTTACCTGTAATAGTGCATTTTCAAGCTGGCTTGGTTCTTGCTACAAGGCATTTAACCTAGGAAAACAGACCCATATGGCCGACTTCGTTTTTTATAAGCAACTCATCAACCATTTAGATAGCGCTATTCTAGTGCTCGATGATGAATTGAAGGTTGTCTACCTCAATCCAGCCGCCGAATCTTTACTGCAAGTCAGTGGAAGGCGCTGCGTCGGCGAGCATTTTAGGCACTTCTTTCTTGATCTCACCGAGGAAGACAACGCCTTTGAAGACTCTTTGCATCACGAACGAGCATTCACAAAACGTGAGGCTCAGATCAAACTGCAGAACCAAGACATCACCACCCTAGACTACAGCGTTGTGCCCGCAGAATTTGACCGTGGACAGTGTGTCATCATTGAAATGCACGCTAGAGACCGCCTCATTCGTATTAGCCGTGAAGAGGAGCTCATCGCCGCACAAGCCACGACACAAATGCTTGTACGCGGTATGGCCCATGAGATTAAAAACCCCCTTGGTGGTATTCGCGGCAGCGCGCAATTATTAGAGCGGATGCTAGACAACCCAGACCTCAAAGAATTTACCAACATCATTATTGAAGAGGTGGATCGCCTGCGAAACCTTGTGGATAAGATGCTTGGGCCTAACAAGCTTTTGGATCGTGAAGAAACTAATATTCACGAAGTACTGGAACGCGTACACAGCCTCATATCGGTTGAAGCGAATGGCGAGATAAAATTAAGACGAGATTACGATCCGAGCATTCCAGAATTTTTAGCCGATAAAGAACAACTGATTCAAGTTATTCTCAACATTACCCGCAATGCCATGCAGGCGTTGATGTCACTAGAGGTCGAGCCGCCCAAAGGGATCATCACGCTGCGAACTCGTACAGTGAGACAGTTCACCATTGGCCATACCAAACATCGCTTAGTACTGCACATAGCCATTTCAGATGATGGCCCAGGCATTCCAGAAGACATTCGCGAGCGCTTATTTTTTCCAATGGTGAGTGGCCGAGCGGAAGGCACTGGCCTTGGGCTTTCGATTGCTCAATCCATCATTAATCAACATCAAGGCATCATTGAATGCGACAGTGAGCCTGGCCGTACCCAGTTTTCAATTTACCTGCCTCTTGAACTTAGCCGGAGCGATTACGCTGGCCAGTCCAAGAGCTCAGAAATCACAGCAGAGACCAGTCTATGAATAAAGTTTGGATAATCGACGACGATCGCTCTATTCGTTGGGTGCTTGAAAAAGCCCTAGAGCAGGAGAACATCGAAAGCCTATCCTTCGAAAATGGTGATCGTGTACTAAATGCATTAAATAGAGAAATCCCTGATGCCATCATCAGCGATGTTCGCATGCCCGGTATGGACGGCCTGTCTCTGCTCGAACACATTCATGGTGTGCAACCCGATATTCCCGTAATCATCATGACGGCACACAGTGACTTAGACAGCGCGGTGAACTCCTACCAAAAAGGCGCATTTGAATATCTACCCAAGCCCTTCGATGTCGATGAAGCCGTCAGCCTAATTAAACGCGCCATAAACCACAAACAAGAAAATGCGTCCATGGCAGCGGAACCTTCGGAGCCGTATCAGAATACGGAAATTATCGGCGAAGCACCTGCCATGCAGGAAGTTTTCCGCGCGATTGGGCGACTAAGTCACTCCAACATAACCGTACTCATTAACGGTGAGTCGGGCACCGGTAAAGAATTAGTCGCTCACGCCCTACACAAACATAGTCCACGTTCCGAACACCCCTTTGTCGCGCTTAACATGGCAGCGATTCCTAAGGATTTAATTGAAAGCGAATTATTTGGCCACGAGAAAGGCTCGTTCACTGGGGCCGGTGGTCAGCGTCGCGGTCGCTTTGAACAAGCCGATGGCGGCACCCTGTTCTTAGATGAAATTGGTGATATGCCAGCGGACACTCAAACACGCTTACTACGCGTTTTGGCCGACGGCGAGTTTTATCGTGTCGGTGGCAGCACCCCAGTAAAAGTCAATGTACGAATCATTGCAGCCACCCACCAAGATCTTGAAGGTTTAGTACGTGAAGGTAAATTCCGTGAGGATTTATTTCACCGTTTAAATGTCATCCGTATTCATCTACCCGCCCTAGCTGAACGTCGCGAAGACGTACCTCGCCTATTGCATCATTTCTTAAACCGCGCGGCCGATGAACTTGGCGTAGAAGCAAAAGTCTTAAAGGGCGATACAGAAGAGTACCTATGCAGCTTGCCTTGGCCTGGTAACGTTCGACAACTGGAAAATACCTGTCGCTGGATTACCGTCATGGCATCGGGTCGCGAGGTTCATATCAATGACCTACCTCCTGAGCTTTTGAGCCAAGAAGAAAAAGTCACGACCAGCAGCAACTGGGAGCAAGCTTTACGCAACTGGGCAGACCAACAATTGGCCCAAGGCAAAAAAGGCATCTTGGATCAAGCGGTTCCCATCTTTGAACGCATCATGATTGAGACCGCGTTGAAGCACACCGCAGGCCGTCGTCGCGATGCCTCCATTCTGCTCGGTTGGGGTCGAAATACATTGACCCGAAAAATCAAAGAGTTAGGGATGGAAGATACGCCAGAAGAAGAGTTAGAAGATTAAAAAAGGGCGAGAGCCCTTTTTTTACAATAAATCCAAAGCCTCTAACCACTCTCTCGCTTGCTCTAATGTAGAAAAGTATTCTTGGTGAACATTAGGGCGCGTATCGTCAATGAGCTTATCGCGAGCCATCACCTTTAAAACACTATCATCCACAACGGCGGCTTCTGCAAGCTGACCTTGTTGGCTTGCCCATTCCTGAAACTCATGAACAAACTGCACGATTTCTGGTGGGTGTAAGCCCCAGCTCCGAAGATCCACCAACGACGCCCAATGGTCGTGGGGCAATTCATCTATGAGTACCTTTGCCTGTAACATGAGCCTCAGTGCAAGCTCCAGTTCCAGCACACCACATATGGTCACCAGCAGCGTTCTGCCGTGCAGGGTCACCTCGTATGAGCCTAAATCGGTTTTGTAGGTGTTAACAGTACTCACGTCAGTAATTGATCTCTTTCCAATAGATAATTTTATCGTGACCACGATAGCGACCAAACGTCACCGTCCCTCTCGGGTCTTCTTGTCCAGCGCCGCTCCAGTCATAGGTCATCCATGGCTCTGCGCCATATGGCACCAAATAGGTACCATAACGACCTGAACCCGGCACCGACCAAACAAATCGCGCACGACCCGACAAAAGTGAGCCGCTATCCAGTGGATCACCATTAGCCGAGCTGTCCGTGGCCAACAATGGATTCGACGCATCTCCTACATCCGTTACTGAAACCACCCCGAAATTTGTCACGTCATAAGCGCTATAAGAATCCAGTGTATTCACAACAAACGTGGCTCCATCAAAATATTCAGCGAATAAATATTGTGGAACGGGTGCGGTCTCTGGCCCATAAGCATTATTTAAATTTAAGCGACCGTAATAGATCGTGCCTCCGCTTCCCGCCAGATCGAAGGGAGAAGATGAGAGACCCACACCATCAATCGGATCCGTGAAATTGGTGATGGATAACGTGATGTCATTGGAAAACGGTGCAATCAAACTGTTGGCCTCCCGTGTGAAGGCAAAGTGATCCGTATTATTAAATTGATATTGCAACTCCTGTGATGCATTCGGCCCACTAAAAGAACCACTGCCTAAACCCGCCGAGACAGCAAGCGCCGAACCCAATGCCCCCGTCGTTGACGAAACCGCCGAGACGGTAGGGACCGGCCAAGATGCCAGCGGCGTTCTAAAGTTATTTAGTGACGCCCCTGAGGCGCTGCGAGCCACGAAGGTAATACTCGGCACCACGGCATAACTGATCGCCCCAGTCACTCCATCAGAGAGCGTTTGCCCTACATACGTAAAACCGGTATAACCGTCTGAAAACACAGGAGCGGTAAACCCAGTCACATGGAAATCACTCGGATAAAAGCGCCCAAAGTTATCGGACGAATTCGAGGGCAATGCTGCACCAAGGTAAGCATTACCACCGGCTTGTAACTGAAATACTCCCATTTCACTCATGACACCTGTCGTGCTGGCAACGCCATTTACCAGCGACACCACTGACAAGTTAAAGGTTCCAGGGACACCTCCGTCCACGGCAGTGGGTGCGACCAAACTGTGCGACATGCTCACGTTACCTGAAAAATTTTGCGTGGTTCCATGAGCGCAATAATCCGTACTGGCTGATACATAGGCTTTCGCCTGAACGGAAACATTGAACGTCTCACCTGCCTGCTTGAAGGCCGAACAATTACTGCCTAAGCCAGGCACACTGCACTGCCAATTTGGGTCAGACGAAGTAATACAAAATCCGGCTGGCGTTGAAACAAAACCGTTACTAGAGCCTGATATCCAATTTCCTGTTGCAGCACCCGTTTCATCAAGTAACTGATAGCGAGCATGTAGTCTAAGTTGCCCAGCTTCAGTGTAACTAAAATTAAAGCCCGCGGTAGATGAAGTGGCATCACCAAAATTGAGTGTGACCGCCGAGTAGCTATTCACCGATCCATTTACGTTGGTCGCAACTGATGCCCCCTGCACCTGAGGCACACCGGCAGCGCAATTCGCTGGATCTAAACATTCGACGGCCATTTCCACTGTTTGATCATTCACTAGCAAAGAAGAGCAAGCCCCTGTCACAAGATCCGTTTCCACCGCAGTCAATGTGTGACCTGACGAGGCAAGGTTAGCCACTTGAGTGCCAATGGAAGAAAAAACAAAACCCGCTGCCTGAAAGTCGATGTTGGCGCCTCCCAACACCGCACTCGTTTCCAAGGAAATGGTCGTGGCTTCTGGGTAAGTATTTTTCAGGAACAACCTAACGACTCCATTATCTGCGGCCACCATATTGTAGGTTGCCGCGCCACTGTCAGCGACCGGTTGTTGAAGTGTACCGTTGGCTGTCGCATCAAGCGACCAGTCCCCATGCCCAGTGTTGGTACTTAATGTAATGGCGCCCTCAAACGTCGTCACCACATTGCCACCGCCATCTAGGATTTGAATATCAATGGCCGCAGGAGCACAGTTCACCGCGCTCAAAGGCGCAACAACATTAATGGCAGCAATATCCGCCACACCGTCATCACACCAGTCAATGTCACTCATACCGTAATAGGCGTTCACGTCATAAGTGACGGTTGTATTCGAGCCCAGCGTCACGTCCTCAGCAGTCACCAAGCCATACACCACACTATCAGAACCAAACGTCATGGATTTTTTTCCAAACAAGGTGCCGCTGTAAGTCAGATTTGAACCGAAACTGACAGAGGGATAAAACATCATGAGCATTTCGCCCGTACGACCACTCACGTTGTCAGAGGGTGAATTCACCCGCACGTCGGACGACCAACCCGACACCGAGTTAACATACAACCTCACAGGGCCACCAGAACGTACTTGTAGTTCGCTTTGATATCCCACATTCAGCACATTAATCCAATACGTGCCTGGCGCAAAATCTACTAAGGCGTTGGAAGAAATATCAAGACGATCAATAAAGAATTCGGTGTAATTGCCTTCTGTAACAACCAGCGTCCCACTGGATCCGACAGAAACGTTATCGTATTGATTTGTGGTATCGCCAAGGGTGCCGGTTCCCATAAAGCCGATGCTCACATCATTACGGGCGTTGCTTCGTTGAAACGGACCGGGGCTGACGTCGTTCACCTCAGGGTCACCCGTTAAACAGTCAGCGAACTCACAGGTAAACACCGTTGCCCCTAAGTTTTTACTAATGGTACTCGCACTCAAGACGTTGTCTGGGTTATCTAATATTTGTGCGTTGTACTGAAACGTTATGGTTCGGTTTTTAATGGAGTTCACACCGTCTGGGAACGTGCCCAAACAGGCGCGAGGCAGCGTGGGTGATGAACATAAACGGGTCTTAGCCATGAGGCCGCGGATTTCACTCTCAGTTAGCACAGAGTTGTAAAGATGAATTTCATCAAATGTGCCGTCTGCCGAACGCCCGGTTCCCCCTAAACTGGCAGAGGGAATTTTGTCACCAAATTGAATGGTGTTTAAATCTGCAATGGCACCGCTGGTCACCGGCGGGTTACCATTGATGTTCACGAGCGTGTTGCCGACGATGACATCGCCCACAAAGATTTGAAATAGACTATTAGGGAAATCATAAGTCACCGTAACATGATACCACTCACCGGCAACTCTGTTGACGGCATTCGCTTCAACAACCTCAAAGTCTCCGTCTGCACTGTCTTCAAATTTCAGTAAAATGCGTCCGTCGTTCTGCTTTTCTAGAAAAAAATACTTCTCTGATACTGCGCCATTGGGCACTAAAGACGCATCCAATAATTTACGAGCCAAGCCATCGTTCCAATCATTGTTAAGACGAACCCAAAATGCCATGCTGCCCACACCACCCATGTCGTCAACGATGTTCACTCCAGTCTGAATCGCCGAAACGTTAGCGCCCTGATTATTGGCTTGAACCTGAGCGCCATTACACACCTGAGTATCATTAACCGATGTTACCGCTCCTAGCATTGTGCCGGGGTAAAACCCTGTTTGGTCAATCACGTCCCCTGCATTACTCCAGGGCCCTTGGTCCATTCGGTAAGATGCCACAGGTTCCGGGCAACTGGCTGTGGCATGAGCGCCAAAAGTGACCGTCGGCTCGGTGATGGGACAGGCACGGGATCGAATATCGATATTCGACGTTGAGTATGTTTGCCATGTGCCGCCCGGTTTTTGAAATTGAACCGTGATACCGCCATCACAACAGTCTTCGGCGCCAATAACCTCCAGTTTGTGATAGCCCTCAGCCAGATTGATCGTGCCTTGTAAAACATCAGGATCTGCCCAAGAATTGTTCCACCAAAGATTATTAAGCCAATCTTCTTCCAGCGGTGTTTCATTCACATATAGTCCACCGCCTCTACCAAAGTCAGAACCGTAACGGATGCCCCAAACCCCCTCTTCACCGGCATCCACTTTAAAGTAGGTTTCACTGTAGGCAATAAAATTGCTGTTCGCGCCAAACAATGTCGAATTATCTACGCCGGTAAAATTCGTGACGAAGGTACAGCCGTAATTACCGTTATTATCATCTGACAAGTTAAATAAGGATTCAGCCTCTGAAAGCGAATCAGGGTCTGCACTCACGTTGCGAGTATGAAATTTAATGCCGGGTTCAACGAACGTGAAAGGAATATTAGCCAGCTGATCAGCAAATTCGTTGCCATAATAAAAGTAGATCGTTCGATTTTGCCCAGCTTGCAAGGTGTCAAATCTCACCCATACGGTGGCCGTTTCATTATTGGTATCCCAACTTTCGACCCAGAAATCCATAAGTGTTAGGTCATCTGAATCAACGACTCTTAAGTCATACCCATCCAGTGACCAGTTGTAGTCCCCCGTCAGTTGTGACCCATTTACTTCAATTTTGACTTGATAATTGTTTTGATCGACGCCCGAGTTTTCTTGAATTTGAACTTCGGTTCGATAAGGCCAAGCACAACTCCAGTAGGCAAGCGACTGGTTTGCCCAAAACAAAAAGAGGAGAACCCAGCTTAAGCGCATCATTGCAGCAACCTAATTTGTATTACTCGCTGAGTAACATCCGCACCACTACCACATTGCCCCGTGCTGGTTAATGTTATGTAGGTTTTACTATTCACTACCTGTGATGAACAGCTCACACTGGTTTGACAGCCATTTAATCCCGCTTGTGAGAAACTGTGATTACTAATAAATGACCCTGTACAAGCCGGTGCTGCCTCAGAAGACAGCTGATAAGTCGCTGCCATTTGCGCGCCGGTTTCTGCCGCATAGAACGCTCTCATATTTAACCAGTCTCGCCCATAAGCCGTGGCGTTCATTTCATTCAATTGATTAATCGCAGCAACGATCAGCACCATTACCACAATTAAAAACAATGCAGAGGGCAAACCCAATCCAGCATGCTTATTTAATCGGTAGACATTCTTTGGGTTAAGGTACATTTCGAATCTGCACCTCTTGATTGACTGCTAAGCTTTCGCTGGGATCCTGCACATCAATAAAATTCACCTCATAACTAACCAGAGCGTTTCTCCTCAGCGAGGCCGGTATGTATTGAAACGAAAGGGAACCTGCTTGCACAGCATCCGAGATAATCACTCTATTGGGCACCGTCGCCGGTAGCGCCGCAGCAAGATTTGAGATGTCGCCAACGAAACCATAGTTTTTGTAGAAGTACACCTTATTACCTTGCTGGCAAAACGCTGAAGGCGATGAGGTGATAAAGATACGACGAGTCGGTGACCCTTGTTCAAACTGAAATGAGGCACCACCGGAAAACGTATAGATGTCTGCGCCAGACGCACTGGCACTCACGCTGGCAACAGCCGAACTAATACGGCCTGGATTACGTGTGTTGTTATACAAATCGTTCACATTACCAGTCACTGGGTACACCGCTAGATAGCCACTATTTGAGAGCGCTCCATCGATTGGAACCGTACGTACCTCGGTTTGCGGCTCAGGGTTTCCCACCACAGGTGCTTGAGTGTACTCGGTCGCACCGATCACCGGGATAAACTCTAGACAAGAACCATCGCTATTGATTCGCACACTACCAGGCAGTGCATCACGAACTTTTCGACTAATTTTTTCGTTCATAACGGAAGCCGAGGAAGCAAGCTCCCCTCTGCGGGCGGTATCCACATAACCTTGTGCACTAAAACTAATAAACTGAACGCTGCCGACTGCCAGTACAGACAATAGGACGATCACGATAATTAACTCGATTAACGTGAAGCCGTATTGCACTGTCATTTTTTCGGAGCATTTTCTCATCGACTGCTTCCTTAAAAATTCCCTTTATAGACCGCAACGGTACGTGATTCGCCGCCAGGCACCGTGACGGTAACCTGAATGCGTTTAGCAAATCGATTATTTGAATAACCCAATTCGGAACCCGCACAGGCGACAGCCACTTCAACTCGGTAATTGTTGTACGACGACATATCAATGCTCGTTTCAATCAAACTCGGCGGCGAATCTGATAAACCGTGATAGTCATCCACATCATCAAATTGAGCACGGCTTTGGCCTTCATTGGAAATCGTACATGGATTAGCGGTGCCTAGTACTTCACCACCACCAACAGGCGTCGCATCATCGAACGACATCGCTAGAATTTCATCAAGATACGCCTGAGAAATTTCAAGCGCTTTCCCCTCCCACATTGGGGTAGCACTCTGGCTTATGCCGGTTGATAACGCAGACACTAAAGCCCCTAATGCGATGCCCAAAATAACAATGGTGATCACCAACTCGATCAGCGTAACACCACCTTGTTTATGATTCTTTCTAACATTAGTCATCGCATGCACCTCGATAGGCATAGCCACTAGGTGCAATGCATATATCCACATCTTGATTGCCATCAAAACACAATCGTTGATTGGTATTGATAGGGATTCGGGCTGCATTAACACGATCACCATAACCATCAAAGTACCAGGTGATGGGCAAAGGCAGAGCAGGTAAACCTGCACACGGACCTGAAAAGTCTGACGTGCTGCCACGCAATACCACATCCTCTTTATCAATGGATTGAACACCAATGGAGGTCGCACCTTGCTGAAGGTCAAGCACCCATTGCGAGCCACTATCGGTAACGGATAAGGCAATAAGTTCTGAAGCACTTTGTTTAACGAGGGACATGCGTTGTGACAGTCGCAGCTGCGAAAGCCACTGATCACTGCTCAAGCGAGCAGTGTAAGAAGAAGGTGCGCCAAATAAACCGATACCCAGCGCACTCACAATGGAGAGCAGAATAATTACAACAATCAGCTCAATGAGCGTAAAGCCTTTGATTGATTGCATAGAGCAGCCAAATGTAAATCCGCCGCTAAGGTGACGTACATTGATCACCAGCGTTATAAGTTGTGCTGGAATTCGTATCCTTGATTGTACCCACTGCGGTCACCGTCGGCGCACTCGACGCTGCCGCTTCAGTGTATTGCACGCAAGGGTCGCCAATATCCGCACCAGAAATGGAAATGATCACTGAGCTCGTACTTGTATCCAAGATACTGAAGTCAGAACTACCAATGTCCGCTGCTAAATCGATGGTCTCTGAGTCTGGATAGCCATTTACTAAATTCAAGGCAGCACCTTCTAAGGTCAACGCCCCTGTGGTGGTATTCGTGGCCAAGGCTTTCGCATGGGCAATCGCGGCCGCAGACTTCAATGCACCTCGCGCACCTTCAATGCTCGCATCCTCTGCATCGCCTGAAAAGTCGGCAAACTTGGGCAGCGCGAAAGCGGATAAAATACCCAAGATAACAATTACCATAATCAATTCGATTAGGGTGAAACCGGCGTTCGCTGTCCGGTGAAATGGTAATGGTGTCATACTACTCTCCTGTTGACCGTCCATATCAAACTTCATATTCCTAAGTAGGTCTAAAACTAGCCGTCTTATTTACAGTGTAGCCCATTTTCTAAAATACAAAGGCTCGACCTCAGGTTTACGCCTTCCACTGGGCTAAAGCACCGTCACCACGGAACCGGTGTCCAAGTTATATTCGATTCGGCTATTATCGTCGTCCATTAAATAGGTATAGCGGCATATTGATCCGCCAGGGGCCTGCGCCAAGTAATCCACGTTATCACTGGATGCCTGGGAGACCGTCGGCGCGTTTACCACCAATAGTGCGCGCCATAGACGAACGCATCTTGCCGCGTCACCTGCAATACCGGAGCTATGGTTGGAGCCTGTGCCCTGCCCTGCGTCACTCGGCCAGCCTACCGTGGTTGTCGCAATGTCATCGTCGCCATACCCTACAACACTGTCTACTGTGCCTCTGGCGCCGTTTGTCACCCATTGGCTACGCAATAAAATCACAGCGCTGGCTAGCGCGCCGCCGGTTGCGGTCACACTGCTTTCATGGGCACCATCATAACTTTTCATCATGCGTGGCAAGGCCGCTGCTGCCAATATGCCCAATAAGGCTATGACCACCACAAGTTCAATTAAGGTAAATGCTTCATGTCTTTTCATAACTTAAAGTGTAGTCCTGAAAAAAAAATAAGATAATCATTCGGCTAACGAGCCGCTGACCCTAAATCCCACAGCGGTAAGAAAATACCTAAAGCTAAAACCAGTACCATTGCCCCCATAAATACCAACATAATGGGCTCGATCGCCGCGCTGATATTTTTCACGTCATAGTCGGTTTCTTCATCATAGAAATCAGACACGTCTTTCAATAGCTGATCAATCGCACCACTCTCTTCCCCCACTGCGATCATCTGTAAAATAAGCGGGGTAAACATGCCCGATGCGTTGGCCGTTCGAGACAGTGAATCACCTCGCTCAATGCCATAACGCATTTCTTTGACATTATGTTCAATATGGCGATTACCTATGGCTTCCGCACTCACATCAAGTGCTTGCAAGATGGGCACTCCTGCTTTGGACAGCATGGAAAAAGTTCTGGTAAATCGTGACAGCGCCACACGATTCAACAACCCACCGACAACGGGCAGCTTCAGTTTAAATTTGTCCCAGTTATACGCGCCACTCGGTGTTCGTTTCCATTTTATAAAACCCACTATGGCAGCGGCCGTTAGGCTTATCAAAAGCCACCAATATTGAACAAAAAAGTTAGAGGTAGCTAAAAGGATTTGAGTAGCGGCAGGAAGGTCTGCGCCAAATTTTTTGAATACATTCGCAAAACTAGGGATAACCGCAATATTGACGACAACGATGGCAATTAAAATGGCTGAAATCACCATGGTGGGATAGCGTAATGCAGCCTTTATTTTTTTTGATGTATCGCGCTCCATCTCTAAATGGCCAACGAGCTGGGCAAACGCCTCGTCTAAGTTACCCGTACTTTCACCCACATGTACCATACTAATAAACAAAGGCGTAAACTGATCCGAATGACCTTTTAACGCCTGACTAAGCGTGTTACCCCGACTAAGTACATTACCCACGTCCTTTAAAATCTCTTTTAACGCTGGGTTCTTTGAGGTATCGCCCAGACCATAGACCGCTCGCATAATTGGTATTCCACTGCGAGTTAACGCATGCATCTGGCGACAGAATAAAATCATGTCATCTAGACTGACCTTTGGTGCAGGTAGATATTTTTCGAGATTTATTTGAAGGCGTTCAGACTTTCTGACTTCTTCCACTGCGATAGGAATAAGTCGATCCTCAACCAATTGATTCGCAACTGCCTCGGCAGAGGTACCTTCTCGCTCGCCACTTCTCAGTATGCCTTTTTTATCACGCGCCTTAAATTCATATAGAGCCATGGCATTACCTTAAACTTTCAATCGTTAATGCCGCGTCATCTAAACTAGCCGAAATTTTAAATACCTCACTAATGGATGTCTTTCCCGCAATAGCATAATCCAGCGCACAACTGGCTAAGGGAAGATAGAGATCACTGTTTTTTGCGAGCTTGATAAATTGAGACGTATCATTTTGACGAAGAGCATCTAGCATTTCGTCATCCAGTTCGAGTAATTCATAAACCCCGGTACGACCGACATATCCGGTGTTGGAACAGTGATGGCAACCTTCACCTTGATAAAAGGTGTGTTCACCCTCTAATCCAAAACCTTTTAGCCAACTCTTTTCCTGCGGTGACAGTGCATAGGGTGACTTGCAATTTTGGCAAATTTTACGAATGAGACGCTGCCCAATCACCGCCCGTAAACTAGACGCAACGAGGTACGCATCTGCCCCCATATCCATTAAACGCATGGCACTGGATATGGCATCATTCGTATGTAAAGTGGATAACACCAAGTGACCCGTCATAGCAGCACGCAAGGCGATCTCTGTGGTTTCTGTATCCCGCATTTCCCCGATCAAAATAATGTCAGGGTCTTGCCTTAAAGCCGTGCGCAAAATTTTGGCAAAGGACAGCTCAATTTTGTTATTGATTTGGACCTGATTGATCCTAGGCAAACGGTATTCCACTGGGTCTTCGGCGGTGATAATTTTCTTGTTCGGGTGATTGAGTGTATTTAACGCCGCATAAAGAGTGGTGCTCTTACCAGAACCCGTGGGGCCCGTTACCAATACCATGCCGTGGGGACGCGTGATGATCGTGCGAAAGCGCTCTTTAATGTTCGGTGTCATACCCAAAGAGTTGATATCCAGTAGCCCTTGGCTCTGATCCAATAAACGCATCACGACCGCTTCACCGTATTGCGTGGGTAGCGTCGATAAACGCACGTCGATACTGCGGTTAAGAATACGGATATTAAAGCGTCCATCCTGTGGTAAACGTTTCTCGGCAATATCCAAGCCTGACATTATTTTTAATCGACTTACGAGCGCGCTGACCACACGACGCTCTTTCATCACCTGTTCTTGCAATTCGCCGTCGATTCTCAGTCTCACTCGAAGCACACTTTCATCAGGTTCAATGTGGATATCAGATGCACCCACCTGAACCGCATCTTCAAAGATATTTTGAAGTAAGCGAACCACCGGCGCTTCGCTCGCATCCGATTCGGCTAAGAGAGATTCTAAGTCAAGATCGGACTCGCCGAGTTCATCGTCCAGCTCACCTGCAATCGACGCGATCTGCTCCGTACGCCGGTAAATTCGATCAATCGCGTTTAATACCTCCTGCTCTTTCACAAACGCAGGCACGATATTGGTCTTTAATGCACGCTGGACCTCATCAACCGCTAAGATATCCAGTGGATCGACAAACCCAACAAAATATTGGTTTTCTTCTTCAATCAGGATAATGGCACGATATCGACGAGCGATGCTTTCAGGTAGGCGGCGCGTTACTTCACTGTCGAATTGGAAGCGTGAGATGTCGATATAGGGCATCGAGAAATGAGTAGAAAGCTCCAATAAAAGCTCATCTTCACTCACGAAGCCAAGATCAATAACCGTTCGCCCAAACTTACGACCGGAACGTTTCTGCTCGTCGAGAGTCATCATCAACTGTTCTTGAGTAATGATTCCCTTTTCAACCAAAAGATCGCCTACACGAACTCTTTGCTTGTCGTTCGCCATATTATTTACCGTTTAGGATAGACAAGCGCTTTTGTGAGAATTGCGCCAATGGTGCGGGTAGGTTCGGCATCGACAATGCAATTTGATACAACTGTTTGGCGGCTTGATCATCACCTTTTGCCTCGAGGCTAATGGCAAGCGCAGCACGCCATTTGGCGTCGTTGGGTTCAAGCCTGACGAGCTGTTGATAAAAGCCGATGGCCATATCGTGCTGGCCACTGCGCTGCAAGCCCTGCGCGGCTAATGCCAATAGGCTGGTATCCTTTTGAAAGTCAGGAAAGTTCTGTTTAATATACGGCCATACAGCAACCGGGTCATCTTTGACCATAATCCGCAATTTTAGATCATCGCGAATGTAATCCGATGTTTGATTCAGCAGTTTTTTGGCCGTTTGTGTATCGCCTTCACGTACGGCTAACACAGCCTGTTCGGTGGCTTGAGTTTGAGCGGTTTTTGTTGCAACTGGCTTAGCAACGACAGCGTCTCTTGACTCTACGTTTTTAGCCTCTTCATTTAACGAAATTGTTTTTTCGCTTGGCTTTTCCTTAACAACGGTCTCTGTCTTTTTGCTATCTACCGGCGCTTTTTCTGCGGGCGTTAAAAACACATCAGAGGGAACATTGAGTGCCAAATAGCGAATCTGGTCTTGTTGCCACATTTTGATACTGAGGTATACAGTAACGGAAAAAATGCAGGCAATGGCAACCCACAACAGCCAAGGCTGCCCTTTCTTTTCTTCATAGCTATATGGCATAGCCTGAAAACTGAGTTCACGGGCGTGGCGTTCATTAAGATTTTTAAGGACATCATTTACAACGCTCATAACGACTCCTAAAACAACCAGCCAGTTTTGTGACACACACCTTCCGTGTCTTTTAACGCACTTTTAACCATGGCTTTTTTAACAATCTGTGAGCCCTTACTAAACGCAATGAGCAAACATTTTCCACATACAATATTAATTAGCCTTGGCGTGCCAAATGTTGCTTTGTAGAGTAAATTCAGTGCGCCCTTTTCAAATACTGGTGCGCCGTTATACCCTGCCACCGTCATCCGATGATGAATGTACTGACCAAGGGCTTCACGGTTAAGTCGATTTAATACATGACTAAAGGTAATTCTTTGTCGCAATTGACGAAACTCATGCTTCGCAATTAATTCATCCAGTTCAGGCTGCCCAAATAGAACGATTTGCATCAGCTTGCGTGTTTCGGTTTCTAAATTCGTTAGTAGGCGAAGCTCCTCTAAGCTATCTTCAGGCAACGCTTGCGCTTCGTCGATCACCAAAACCACTTTCTTATTTTCTTGGGCCAGTTCTATTAAACGCTTATTGATTTCATCTAATAAATTCTGATCACTTATCCAGCCTAACTCCGGCACTTGAAGCTCTTTCGCAACAGCACGTTTTAGCTCAACCGCATTTAACCGTGGGTTTGGAAGATACGCGCTGTAGTAATGGTGATCGTCTAAGCTGTTTAGTAATCGGCGGCACAATAGCGTTTTCCCGGTCCCCACCTCTCCAGTCACTTTAATAAAGCCATCACCGGAGGCGATGGCAAAATTCAACATATTAAAACACTCATTGTGACTCGGCAGCGCCACATAGTATTGTGTGTTAGGCACCAGTGAAAATGGCATTTCTTGCACACCATAAAAGTGCCGAAATTCATCTAGAACGTGATTCATAGATGATTCTTGAGAGGGCATGGCCGCAGCAGGCTGCGGTTGAGTCATTCCTTGACTAGGGTTCATCTCCATTCACTCCTTGCTGTTGCCAGCTGGGGAAAGTGGTTTTCAATCGTTTTATTTGCTCATTCCATCCGTCTGGTTCGATAACCTTAGGCTGAAGCAAAATGACGAGTTCGCTTTTTGTTTGGCTGCGTTCTGTTTGGCTAAAGAGGTATCCCAGTATCGGAATCTTCGACAACCAAGGTACGTTAGCATCCGTTCTCGTTTTTTTGTTTTGTAGTAAACCACCAATGACGACAACCTGTCCGCTCTTGGCTTTGATAATCGAATCGGTTTCACGAATGGAGCTAAAGGCCAAAGGCAAGGTAAATGTATCATCACCCAGTTCGATCACTTTCTGTTTTTCAACCACCTCTGTCACGCTGGGATGCACATGCAGTATGACTTCGTCGTTTTCGCCAATTTGTGGCGTCACATCCAACGCAATCCCTGAGAAAAAGGGCGTTAAACTCACCTCTGGTGTTGTCGCTGTGGTGGTCGTTGTCGCCGTCGTGTTATTACTCACTTCGGTAACGAAAAATTCATCTGTACCGACCTTAATAACCGCTTTTTGATTATTCACAGTTGATATTCTAGGGCTGGATAAGACTTGAACTTCCCCTTGTCTTTGCAACAAAGAAATGACACCGGTGAAGTCCACGGTATTAAAACTAAGAGAAAATACACCTGCGAGATCGTCTGGATTATTGATCGTCGATGAGGTTAGGGATACCGCGGCGTCTTTGCCTCCACCCACAAACGTCCCGCCGACTCCATCACCAAACGAATCCCATTGAATTCCAGCCTGGAAGCCATCGTTCAAACTGACCTCTAGTATTTTGGCCTCAATAATCACCTGTTTTTTAAGGCTCAACTCAGCGCGATCTAAAAACTCTTGAACAGCCCCCAGCTCTTCAGGAAAAGCACGGACCAAAATAAGACCCGACTGAGCATCCACGATAACACGTCGACCTTGTCCATTACTGACGATGGTTTGAACCGTTTGCTTTAGGTTCGCCCAGAAGTCTGTACTGGCCACGGTCTCAATTTTGCTCGCTGTAGCGACACTGTTAGATGAGCTTGTGGACGACGAGTCCGACGAAGATGAACTGGAGTCCGATACATTGATGTGACCAGACGACACGGACATGCCACTACTGCCTTGGCGAGTCACGTTCAAGTAATTGAGACGGAAAACACGACTTTTAAGCGCACGAGGTAGTATCCGATAACCGTACTCAGTGCGCTCATACTCCAACCCGTAGGTATCCCTAACAACCTGAAGCGTTTCATCTAAGGTCACATTTTTAAGATTCAAACTAATGCGCTGCTTTATGTCGGGATGCACCACCATATTGATGCCCATGCCATCCACCAACCCAAGGAAAAATGCCTTGGCAGAATTGTTTCTGGCCACCACATCGAATCGAGCAGGCGTGAGCGCCGATGATAAGTCAGGCGTCAATGCATCGTATGCTGCATCTGGCACCTCTACCGGTCCGGCAGGTAACTGTACATCCGCTAAGGCCGTTTCTGCCACGTCATAGCTCGGTTGATGGCTACACGCCACCAACGTCATTATCACTAGAAATAACCCACATCTTTTCATAGACATCCTTTAGCGCCTGATCGTGGGTCGACTAGGTGCAATAGAAAGCACAACCTCTTTACCCTTGGCACTTAATACAACCTTCTCTGGTTCAATTCTTTTGATGACAGCCCCTTTTACGGTGTCCCCTTCTTGCACCACCCAGCCATTAATCACCGCACTCTTTCCATCCGGTCGATACACAATTTGTCTCAACGTCCATTCGGGGCTCGCCGCCTTTTTAGGGGAACGCTTATATACCGATTGTTTTCCCATTGCCCCATCTAGCGTTCCGGCTTCATAGCCAGGAGGCGCGGTCGGATCAAAGCTCCACGACAAAGAAGAGAGCAAGCTCAAACCCATCAACACACAGATCACGCGCCTATTCACAATCCCAAGACCTCTTCACTGGTGCTGAGCGTATGCACTTCAATGGTCACTGCCCCCTGGGGATAAGCCTCCGTTTTAAAGGTCAGTTCGTCCCAATACAGTTGCCAATCTTGCCGCTCTAATTCCTGCAAATACTTTAATGTATCCAAAAAGCCACCTTTCATTTCTAAGAATAGGCTATGTTTGTAAAGTAGGTTATTTTCTTCTTCCTTCACCTGAATGGCGCGAGCGGGCTGATTCTTGACGTTTTTAATCAATAGGTGATTCTCTGTCAGAATACCGCTAAAGACTTGGTTCATATTTTTGGGCGTAATCAAAGCGGAAGTGAGTTGATGAATTTCAACATCTTGCTCCACCAGCCGTTTGTTTAACGCTTCAATCTCTAAACGAAGTGGCGCATTCACATCCTCTTTAGCCTTGGTCTCTAACATAAGAATTTGTTGCTTAGACTGATGAACGATTCCCTGGGATTCAATATAGGATCGGCGGGCGCCCAATATGGACTCCGCCATTGGCATCCAAAGCACAAACACAAAAACCACCAGCAGCAAGACCGCTAGGGTTCCCGCCAATAACCGCCGCTCTCTAAGGCTTAGGGCATTAACGGTGGTTTGTAAGGTTTTCCAAGACAGCTTCAACCTTTTGCTCCTGGTGATAAGAGGCAATTTCAAATTCTAACCCGTCGTCGCCTCTGTGCATGTCAAAGACACGGAAAGCCATATCCGAAAACACTTCGACTTCTCGCAATTTGTCGATGTATTTAGGCAAAGCTTCGGACGTTAATGCCTTACCTTTTAACTGCAAGGCACGGCCTCCGTCCTGTATTTTGATGTGCGTTAACCACAAGCCTTCTTCGCGCACCCAGGTCAACGCTAGCAACAGCACGGAGAACGCTTGATTTTCTGCTTCTTCTTGTCGGTTTTTCAGATAACTTAAGACCAGATTATTTCTTTGTATTTCGGCCTTTAAACCCGTCACCTTTTTCTTTAAGTTTTCACTCACCACGGGGGCAGGATATTGTTGCTCCGCCAAAGAAAGTTGCTCACTCCACTGCACCGCTTTTGTCTGGCTCGCTTGCGCTGCGCGATTTTCGGACATGAGAAACAAGCCCATTGTGAGGCTTATGATGGCCCCAATCACCACCACATAACCGCATATAATCAAAATTATGGCCGCCGAGAATGGCGGCTCAATGAGCTTAAACTCGTCTAGGTATAAGTTAACCTGCTGCATAAGAACTCCCCCGCAGCACCGCGCCCATGACGGTTAAACAATACGCTTGCTCACCAACACTAGGATTGACGTTATCCTCAAATGGCAAACATTCACGGGCGTCAAAGTTCATAATCGGTGTAGCGATACTGGGCTGTAGATCGTCGGTGAAATGGACGGACTCTTCCTCTAATGGCAATAGGTAGATTCGGTTCGCAATGCCTTTGCCTAGCTGGCTTTCGTAGTAATCCAACGATCGTTGAAGATCCAAGCTTAAGCGTTCAACCATCACTCCATTATCAAGTGAAAAGCCTCCTGGTTGCGCCGCAAAACTGGAATAGCCCATTTCGATTTGTCGAGTTAAATATAGGGCATCATGGGAGTACATCATCATAGCCCCTTGGCTTTCTTTCATATCGAGCAACGCGACAGTACCATGCTCCATCTCCGGTAAATGCATACAGATATTACGCAAGGACATTTCCGGTATGTCGACAACGGCGGGCGTCAAATCGCAACGCCGAATGAAGCGTAAACGTTGCTCCACAATATCTTTATCGGCTGCAACTGCGTATAGCATTTTCATCCGACCGCGATAGGCATCATCGGGTAGTCGAAAGACATCAATGGCGGCCTTGTCGATGGGCATTTGAATCAGGTCTTTGAGTTTCCATTTAACCGCCTGTTTTAATTCGGCATCATCGACGGGTGGGGCCTCCAATAACTCCAATTCGTAGTCGTCCTCATTTAGAACAAACACGCAATCGGCATTTTTTAGTCGATGACGGGCGACCCAACCCTTCACATAACTGATTTGCTCAGCGCCTGTGATGGGGGCGTATTCGACCGCCTTAATGAGGAACTCCCCCGCCTCCATTAGGCCGTAACATAGGGCCACGCCAGAATCTTGCAGAGACATACCTACAATACCAGGGGCTTTTACTTCCTGTTTTCGAAACCACAATCTGGGATCGAACGTCCAATTAATCAGAGCCTTTACTCCTAATTCAGCCAGTTAAAAGGTACACTGTCCTTCTATAACCCTAGCCAAAACTAAAAGAAGCGCCAGCTATGTTACACGTGGTGTTGTTTGAACCCGAGATCCCCCCAAATACCGGAAACATCATCCGGCTTTGTGCCAATACCGGCATGCAATTACACCTTATCGAGCCCCTAGGCTTTGATATGGATGAGAAGAAGGTAAGACGAGCTGGACTCGATTATCATGAATTCGCCGCCGTCAAAATTCACAAGAATTGGCAGACGTTTGTGGACGAGATACAACCCCCTCATTGTTATGCCATCACCACAAAAGGCAAAAAATGGCATACCGAGGTTAAGTTTGAAGAAGGGGACGCCATTGTGATGGGGCCAGAGACCCGGGGGTTACCCGATGCCATGCTGGATACCCTGTCCCATGATGAAAAAATACGCATTCCCATGGTGCCGGATAGCCGCAGCCTAAATCTATCCAACGCCACAGCTGTCATCGTTTACGAGGCATGGCGGCAGCTGGGCTATAAGGGTGCTCTCTAGCTACCCATTGAGCAACACCCATAAAAAAACCCAAGCCATGCTTGGGTTTTTTTATGGATCATTCACTAAAGGATGTATTAGTGAGTTTGTTCTGCTTGCTCAGACTCAGCTTGCGCTTTTTGTGCTTGCTGTTGCATACCTTGTGCATAGATCGCATCAAAGTTCACAGGCGCCAACATTAATGCCGGGAAGCTGCCTTTGGTCACAAAGCCATCAATCGCCTCACGAGCATAAGGAAACAATAGGTTCGGGCAGAAAGCGCCTAGGGTTTGATGCAAGGCTGGGCCTTCGATGCCTTCAATCTTGAAAATGCCCGCTTGATGCACTTCTACTAAAAACGCAGTCTTGTCGTCGTTTTTCGCAGTTACAGTTAAGGTTAATACCACTTCGTAAAGATCGTCAGCTAATTTCTCGCTACGGGTATTCAGATCAAGGTTGATTTGAGGTTTCCACTGGCTGCGAAAAATCTCAGGCGCATTCGGACTCTCGAAGGAGGCGTCTTTCATGTAAACGCGCTGGATGCCAAATTGACCCGCTTTTGCTTGGTTAGTTGCTTGTTCAGTCATGATTCTTTGTCTCTACTACTGCTTGTTATTATTGTGTTATTTCACCAGTGGAAGGTTACTGTTCGTCCACTCCATAATACCGCCGCTAAGACGGTAGACCTGCGCAAAACCGTTGTCTTTTAAGGCTTTACTGGCAGCCGATGCTGTCTGGCCAGTCTTACAGACTACGATAATGGGGTCGCTCTTGTGCTTTTCCAACTCGGATAAGCGATTTACCACTTGTGAGTTAGGAATGTTGATGGAATCCACTAGATGACCCGCATTAAAGTCAGCCCTTTCTCTAATATCCAAAACCACAGCATTTTGGGTGTTAATTAAGCGGGTTGCCTCATGGGTGCTCACCTTTGGACCGGCCTTTTGACCGCTGTCCCATGCCAAAACAATCAATAATCCGGCAAGAAGAGACACCAGAATCCAATGATTCATGGCAAATTCTAAAAACTGCTCCATAAGAGACCTTCGCTTGAAATACTCGATACAAGGTTGCGCAGTATACCCGATTAACGCCACAGCTAAACCCCAATAGGACGGGATATTGTGGAGATCCACATGCTAATAGCCCAGACGCCAGCCCAATGCTCGGTCTCATGTAAACCAATTGCAATCATTGGCCCAGCCCCTAGGTCAAGACATAGCCACGACGGTCACAAACAGGTAAAATCTGGTCAATTTTCACATCCAGGTTGTACAAGATTCATGTCACAGCAAAAGAAACCCGTCGCTTTGATCATCATGGATGGTTTCGGTGAGCGCGAAGACGCCGCTGACAACGCCATTACACATGCCAATATGCCCACTTGGAACCGTTTAAAGAGCGAATATCCTCGTGTGCTGATCAATACGTCAGGGAGTGCTGTTGGACTACCGGATGGTCAGATGGGCAACTCAGAAGTAGGCCACATGAATCTAGGTGCTGGCCGCATCGTCTATCAGAACTTTACCCGTATCAATAAATCCATCGCCGATGGCGACTTCTTTTCGAACCCAGCCTTAACTGGCGCCATTGACCAAGCCGTAACCGCTGGCAAGGCCGTCCATATCTTAGGCTTACTATCGCCTGGCGGCGTGCACAGCCATCAGGATCACATGAAAGCTTTAGCAGACCTTGCTAAAGCCAAAGGGGCTGAAAAGATTTACGTGCACGGCATACTTGACGGGCGTGACGTAGCCCCTCAAAGCGCCCAGCCCTTCATTGAGGATATGGAAGGCCATTTAGCCTCGTTCGAGCTTGGGGAAAACGGAAAACTCGCCACGTTAATCGGTCGCTATTATGCAATGGACCGAGACAACCGTTGGGACCGCGTGCAACTGGCCTACGACATGTACACCCAGGGCACCGCTCAGTACCATGCCAGCAATGGGGTGGAGGCGCTTTTGGCATCTTATGAGCGAGGCGAACACGACGAATTCGTTAAAGACGTGGTATTGGGTACGCCCGTGAAAGTCGAAGATGGCGACGCCATTCTGTTTGCAAACTTCCGCCCTGATCGCGCACGAGAAATCACTCGCGCCTTTGTCGACGGAGAAGAGTTCAACGGCTTTGAAAGACAAGTTCGCCCAGCGCTGTGTGATTTCGTAATGATGACGGAATACTCGGCGGAAATTAAAACCACCTGTGCCTACCCGCCAGAAGCCATCACCAATGACCTTGGTGAATACGTTGCGAAACTGGGTAAAACCCAATTGCGCATTGCGGAAACAGAAAAATACGCACATGTAACGTTCTTCTTTAGCGGCGGCCGCGAAGCCACCTACGAAGGTGAAGACCGCATCTTAATTAACAGCCCAGACGTGGCCACATACGACCTAAAACCAGAAATGAGCGCACCCGAAGTCACGGACGAATTAGTTCGTGTCATCGAAGAACAGAAATACGATCTCATTATCTGTAACTATGCCAACGGCGATATGGTCGGCCATACTGGGGTCTTTGATGCGGCCGTTAAAGCCTGTGAAGCACTGGATAACAGCCTAGAGCGAGTCACCAATGCCATCCTTAAAGTGGGCGGAGCCTGTCTTATTACCGCGGATCACGGCAACTGTGAACAAATGCTCGATGCCAATGGTGGCCCTATGACACAACACACCACAGGTCCGGTGAACCTCGTTCACGTAAGCAATGAAGGAAAGTCAGTTCGCTTAAAAGACGGTGGTGCCCTGTGCGATATCGCACCGACACTCTTGTCCATGATGGGGGAAACCCAACCGGCCGAAATGACAGGCCAAGTATTGGTTGAGTCCTAACTTATGCGCTTGGGTTTCACAACGTCGACTCTCATGCTGGCCTGCGCCTTGATGCTATTTCAAGGCATGCCCCTTAGTGCCTGGGCGGACAAGAATCAGTTAAGTGAAAGCCACCTCAAAAAGCTCCGTGCGGACATCACGGAGCTTCAAGCCTACTTAAAGCAAGCCCAGGACGACCATAAAGAACTGGTGTCGTCACTACGAAAGAGTGACAAAGAAGTCGCAGAAATCAGTGAACAGGTTGAGTCGCTGAAGAAGGCGTTACAGGAGGAACGCGACCGCCTAAAAAAGCTCAGAGCGGAGCAGGAAGCACTCCAAAAAACCAAGAACCAGCAGCAACAAACCCTTAAAAACATCCTATTAGCCACTTATAAAATGGGCCAAGAGCCCCAGCTTAAAATGCTGCTGAATCAAAAAGATCCGGCCTTAGTGACTCGCAACCTAACGTTGCTCAAGCATATCAACGAAGCACACCAAAAAGACATAGACGACTATCGCTCAACTCTGTCTCAACTCGGTAAAACTGAAGCAGAAGTGGCCAAGAAACAGGCCAGCATCGCCCGAAACCTGAACTCTCTTCGAGATTCCCACCGAGAATTAAAAGCCAAACAGAAGGCGCAACAAATCGCCGCGCGTAAACTGGATCAAAACATTCAAGGTAGCCATCAAAAGCTTTCTCGCTTACAAGAAGACAGGCAAAATTTGATGTCTCTATTGGGAAAAGTGGAAGAGGTTTTCTTACCCTATGAGAGAGACAAAGAGAGTCGCCCCTTTAGGCAATTAAAAGGAAAGCTGCCTAACCCTATACAAAATATCCGCCCAAAACGCATGTATGGTATGGTGCAAAGCAATGGCAAGCAAAAGTGGCAAGGCTGGTTGTACCCAGCGTCACAAGGCACTGATGTACGTACAGTACATCACGGTCGAATCGTTTTTAGCGACTGGCTCAGAGGATTTGGACTACTGACCATTGTTGATCATGGACAGGGGTACATGAGTTTGTACGCACGAAACCAAGCCTTACTTCGCAGTGTCGGCGATTGGGTGGAAGCCGGCGACATTATAGCCCGTAGTGGTCGTAGTGGCGGCTATGAAGAGGCTGCGCTCTATTTTGAAATTCGTCATAAAGGGGAGCCACAAAACCCTAAACGCTGGCTAAAGAAGAGCTAATAGGTTGCTCGCCTTCAAACAAGGGGTCTCTCTTCGCTTCAAATTTCATAACAATCTGTTATAACTTATAAAACTAATATATTTTGAGACTCATCATGCGCCGTTTTTTATTCATTAGCCTCATGCTACTGCCGCTGGTTTCATTTGCGGATGATGTGATCGAAGGGGAAGCACAGGTCGCGCCCTCTCGCCTACCGCTTGAAGAACTAAGAGCCTTCGCAGAGATTTTCGAGCGAATTCGTTCCAGCTATGTTGAATCCGTCGACGACAAAACCCTGTTAGAAAACGCCATTCATGGAATGCTCGGCGGCCTTGATCCACATTCATCCTATCTAGGTGAGGAAGACTTCGCAGATTTACGCACAAACACCAGTGGAAAGTTTGGTGGCCTTGGGATTGAAGTGGGCATTGAAGATGGGTTTATTAAAGTCGTCAGCCCGATCGATGACACCCCTGCGCAAAAAGCCGGTATTAAAGCAGGCGATCTTATCATCAAATTAGACAACACTCCGGTCAAAGGTATTGGGCTAAATGAAGCGGTAGAGCGTATGCGCGGCAAGCCGGGCAGCGACATTCAAATTACGATCCTGAGAGACGGTGAAAACCAACCCCTTGAATTTGTTCTCCAGCGTGCCGAGATCAAAATAAACAGTGTTAAACAACGACTCTTCGCTGACCAATATGGTTATGTTCGCATCACACAGTTCCAGGAAAATACCGGTGCGGATGTCATAAAAGCGATCCAAACCTTGATGGACGACGCCCCTCAAGAACTCTCTGGCATCGTTCTCGATCTACGCAATAACCCAGGTGGTGTACTCGATGCCGCCGTCGCCGTGAGTGATATCTTCATTGAACAAGGCCTGCTGGTTTACACACAGGGTCGCATCAGTAATGCCGACGTACGATATGAAGCCACCGTGGATACCCTCGTACCAGACTTACCGGTAGTGGTATTGGTCAACGGTGGCAGCGCGTCTGCCTCGGAAATCGTGGCCGGAGCCCTTCAAGATCACAAAAGAGCCGTCATTTTAGGCTCCCAAAGTTTCGGTAAAGGGTCGGTTCAAACGGTACTCCCACTAAACGGAGAGCACGCTCTTAAGCTCACCACCGCGCGTTACTACACGCCAAATGGACGCTCTATTCAAGCACAAGGCATTACGCCCGATATAGAAGTTCACCCAGGTAAATTTACTGCCTTTAATGAGGCAGGGTACTACAAAGAAGCGGACCTAAAGGGCCACTTATCTAATGAAAAAGACTCATCGGACGATAAAGCCAAGCAAGGGGCTGAAGATACTGAACAGGATATTCTTGAGAAAGACTATCAACTGAATCAGGCGCTCACCCTATTAAAAGGTCTACGTTTCTTAGGTAAATCCTCCGGTGAACAAGATACCCAATCCGACCAAGATACCAATGAGGGCTAAGTCCTTACTGCTGTTCTGCTTGGCCATATTCGGTCAAGCACCCAGCTGGGCCACCACACCGACCCTTCGTGATGCTGCCACCCTTGCGACGCCTTCGCTGGAAGGCACGGCAGCATCCCATTGCTGCGATACACTCAATTCCATTCCGCACATATCCATGCCAAACGACCCGCTGCCATTGGCGCCGGCCGTTAAACTGGCCATTGTCATTGACGACATTGGCAACAGCTATCGAAAAGGCTTAGATGCCATCGCGCTTCCCGGCAACATTACCTATGCCGTCATGCCCCATAGAAAGCACAGTAAAACCCTAGCCGAACGAGCAGCGCGACTGGGTAAGGAAGTGATCCTACATGCACCAATGGCCACTCAAAACGGTCGAACACTGGGGGCAGGCGCCTTAACGCCCGACTTAGACGAATTTACCTTCAAGGCAAAGTTACGATTTGCCATCGACAGTATTCCCTACGCCACTGGCATCAATAATCACATGGGCAGTTTGCTCACCACACAACTGACCCCCATGCAGTGGGTAATGGATGTACTGCAAGAAAAACGCTTATTTTTTGTGGACAGTCGCACCCACGCCCACAGCGTTGCTTATGCCACCGCTTTGAGTTCAGGCGTCGCTACCGCGAACCGCGATGTTTTTCTGGACCACGAAATTAATATTGAGCGCATTCACATACAGTTTAAACGTGCTCTCGCCATCGCCGAGCAGTACGGTAGTGCCATTGCCATTGGCCACCCCCATACTGAAACCATCACCTATCTGAGTCATGTTCTACCTCAGTTAGATGACAGCCGAGTTCAACTGCACTACGTTAGCGATCTCATCAAACAAGGTATTCAAACTCGCCCCGATAGCGCACGTGAAACTCGCCCCATTCAATCACCCAGCTTAGATGCTCTCGTGGCCGAACTTCGTACCCCCGCCACTTGAGAAGCCGTCTACCCATGTCTATGGTTAAAGAGTCAGCCATGCTGAGGGTAAACTATGCGCATCCTGTTATGCTTTCTTGTTCTATCGCTTACCAGCCTAACACTCAAGGCCAGTGATGATATCGATTCAGTGGCAGATGCCTTAACGCCCTCCACCCACAACCGTTCGCAAATGCTGAAGGAATTGAGATGGTTCCACGAGGCAAGCCGCCCTTTTAGAGGCAAAAGCATTTCTGTCGTTAGCGAAGACATTCCCACCCATAGATGGGAGCGGGATGTATTGACGAAACTATTCAAAACCCTCACCGGTATCGACGTGAAATACGATATTCAGGGTGAAGGCACGGTGGTAGAAAATATCTTCAAGCAAGTTAGCCAAGGGGTCCACCTTTACGACATATACGTCAACGATGCCGATCACATCGGTACCCACACCCGTGTGCAAGGGGTGGTGAATCTAACCGACTATATGAAAAAGGAAGGCAAACGTTTCACAAATCCCTATTTGGATCTGAATGATTTTCTCAATCTAAAATTTGGCCAAGATTACGATGGCAATCAACTGCAATTGCCCGACCAACAATTCGCAAACCTGTATTGGTTTCGTTACGACTGGTTTACACGTAAAGATATCCAGCAACAATTTTTTAAATTTACCGAAAAGAAATACGGTAAAGGCAAAGGGTACGAGTTAGGTGTGCCTGTTAATTGGGCCGCCTACGAAGACATTGCCGAATTTTTCAGTGCCACACCGATCGATGGTAAAAAAGTATATGGCCACACCGATTTTGGTAAAAAGTCCCCCTCCCTTGGCTGGCGATTTACCGATGCCTGGCTATCCATTGCGGGTGCGGGAGATAAAGGCCTCCCCAATGGCTCCCCTGTCGACGAATGGGGTATTCGAGTGGAAAATCGCATTCCTAAAGGGTCCAGCGTTGCACGAGGCGGTGCCACCAATGGGCCTGCTGCGGTGTATGCACTACAAACTTACATAGACTGGTTAAATAAATACAGTCCTCCCTCAGCACGAGAAGGCACCTTTCGCGACAACAACGTCAATGCCGCGAAAGGCAATGTGGCGCAGCAAATTTTTCTGTACACATTATGGATCAATGAGCAGCCATTCCATGAAGGCGAGATGGTAGATGAAGATGGCAACCCTGTCTGGCGGTTAGCGCCAACCCCTCACGGAAGATACTGGGAGCCCGGCATGAAAATCGGATACCAAGACGCCGGCAGTTGGACCATTCCTAAAAATACCAAAGGCCCTAAAAGAGCTGCCGCTTGGTTGTGGGCGCAATTTTGCGTCAGCAAATCGGCTGCGCTAGCCAAGTTTAAGGCAGGAGGTACCCCTGTACGTCATTCCACTTTGCGCAGTGATTATGTGCAAAAAAACAAAGCCTACTGGGGTGGCCTAATCGAGTTTTACCAAAGTAATGCCATTCATCAATGGACGGACACTGGCCTCAATGTACCCCATTATCCTTTGCTATTTCGCGTCTGGTGGCCTAACTTAGATAAAGCCATAGACGGTAAACTCACTGCTCAGCAAGCCATGAACAATATTGCGAAAGCTCAAGATAACATTATGGCCAGCCTCTCTCTGCCACGTTATGCACCACGTTTAAACTCACCTATTAGCGAGGAGATTTGGCTGAAAAAACCAGGTGCCCCCAAATCCAGCCGTCCAAGGGAAAAGCCTCAAACCGTGACCTATGAAGAAGCGATAAAACTTTGGCACGAGGGCGACTAACCGTGTTGGCCATGAACAAAATCAGTCAACAGCTGATCGCGTTAGTGTTCGTGGCACTGGTTGTATTTTCCGTCGGGGCCGCCACCATCATTGGTTACCAATCTTATTCGGACTTAGAGGAAGTGGCTCTCGAACGGGTAAAAGGGGCTGCTAGTTTATTTGGCTCGGACTTTGAGGCAGCCATCAATCGCGCCTACAATTCACTAGCGGATGTTGAATCAAATCAGGTCATCGCCGAGCAGCTGGTGCTACTGAATAACTACGGCCCTCTGTACACGGAAGACAAAAGCCAGCAGGGCCAAGACCTATCTGACGCCGACATCAGTTTCTATTTTCAAAGCCAGCTAAAGCTCGCCCGCGCCTTAGTTCATCTGCTGCCCATCAACGATTTAAAAGAACTGGCTCTATATCATACGGACCCCTTTCATCAATATGAGTCTGCCGAGCCTTTACCTTCCATCATCATTAATCACAAAGAGATCTGGTTTTACCGATACGCCAGCAAATCGGCCAGCCCCTCCTATTCAGTTTATCGGCTGCCCATTAGCCAGTTAAATTACGAAGGAGACTTTTTCGATGTCAGCTCCGTGTACCAATATGACGCCGATTACTTCTACAATGCCGTGGGTGTTGAGGTTGCCTCTAAGCTGCCTTTTGATCAGTTCAGGCAACTAAATAGACCCAAAAGCTACAGCGCTGGACAAGTGGTCTCATTACTTCAGGATAAACTTAGGGTCGCCATTTGGTCGCCGGTAACGTTAAGTCTTACCAACCCCGAAACTTGGGAGGCCACACCGCAGTACGCGGCCATCATCGTTGGCATTCATGAACCGAGCAATTCAGGGTTAAGCGCGGTTGCCAGTAGGCTAGGTGCTGAAATTGCCATCGTGGACCAAGAGCACGTGTGGGTATCCAGCATCACGCACAAAGCTCAAAGCCATGAAAATGACGTCACTACTGATACCCACTTGTCTGTGAATGAAGATCCATACATATTCTCCGAAATTAAATTAGAACTGCCCAGCGACGATGATTTTGAATTTAAAATCATGGCCCTCAGTCCGACCGCCGGTCTCATCGCCCGAACCGAAGTATTAATCACTCGGCTCACCGTCATCACATTGGTCGCTATATTAATTACTGGGCTCGCCTTTTATATTCTGGTTCGAAAAAAATTGAGAGATCCTTTGGAGGACCTAATGAACGGTGTAATGCGAGTACGCCAAGGCGATCTCGACACCCAAGTTCAAATTAAAGCGAACAATGAACTTGGAACACTGGGCGCTGCGTTCAATGACATGACCCAGCAACTCCAACAACAAGAGAGTGAATTGAAAAAAGCCAATGACACCTTAGAGCATAAGGTGAGGGCTCGTACAGAGGAACTTCAGAATGCACAGCAGCAACTCATCTTAGCTGAGAAAATGGCGTCATTAGGGCAATTAGTCGCGGGGGTCGCTCATGAGATAAATACTCCATTGGGTAACTCCATTACTGCGCTCTCCTATAACCGCATCGAGAGCGAGCAAATTCAAAAGAAATTCGATGAAAAATCTCTCACGATCACCGACTTTGGCAAGTTCCTAAAGAACAGCCATGAGTCAATGGACATAATGGACACCAACCTTAGAAAGGCGAGCCAATTGGTTCAAACCTTTAAAAATGTTGCGGTAAACCAGTCGGTAGAAGAAGTGGTCAATTTCTCTATGAAGGAACACGTAGACGAAGTCTTGGTTACCCTAAGGCCACAACTGAAAAAAACGCAAGTTAATGTCCATGTAAAAATCGATGACGATCTTGTCATTGACAGCTACCCTGGTGCTTACTATCACATTATCAGCAACATGATCGTGAACAGCTTGAGGCACGCGTTCCCAGAGAATCAAGGCATCATCAACCTATCGATACATGCCGAGGGCGATAGTCTCCATCTGCACTATCAGGACAACGGTTGTGGCATGGATGAAAACGTGAAAGCCAAAATCTTTGACCCATTCTTCACCACGCGCCGGGGCGACGGAGGTACCGGTTTAGGCATGTATATGACCTATAACATTGTCACCCAACGCCTTGGCGGCAAAATCGAAGTACTCAGCGAACTCAACAAGGGGACACAATTTGATATTGTTGTCCCCCTTGAAATACCAGACGCGCAGCAAGATGAGGACTATTTTTCGGTTAACTAGAGGACAACTCCGATTCCAAGACTTCGAGCTCTTCTTGAGCCGCCATCCATTCCTCTTCGGTTTCCTCGAGCGTTTGCTTGGCTCGAGTTTGCGCTTCTAGTATCTCTTGTAACTTGGCTTTATTTTCGGCGCTATACAACCCCGTATCTGCCAACTGCTCTTCTACTTCACTCAATGTCTGTTGGCACGCTTCCATCGCCGACTCTAGTTTAGACACCTGTTTTTTTAATGGGCTTAACTTCTGCCGAATTTCCGCCTCACGTCGTTTGCGATCCTTTTTGGCTTCCGCCGACTGCTTACTATCGCTGCCGCTATCCGATTTAGGCTGATCAGAGTCGTTACTTCGCTTTAAAAATTGACGATAGTCTTCTAGGTCGCCCTCAAATAGCTCAACCTTGCCGTCATGGACCAGCCAAAACTCATCCACCGTATTCACGAGCAAGTGACGGTCGTGGCTCACAATAACAATGGCCCCTTCAAACGATTGCAGTGCCATGGTGAGGGCCTGGCGCATCTCTAAGTCTAAATGGTTCGTCGGTTCGTCTAGGATTAATAAATTCGGTTTTAAAAAGGCCACTCTTGCCAGTGCAAGTCTGGCAAGCTCACCACCCGAGAACGTTTCACAGGATTCCACTGCCTGATCACCATGGAAACCAAATCGGCCTAAGAAGTTTCGTCCATCTTGCTCACTGAGGTAGGGATCTAAGGATTGAACGTGCTGCAATGGCGATAAGCCCAAGTCCAGTTCGTCCACCTGATGTTGGGCAAAGTACCCGATCGTCAGATATTCCCCTTGCGTGTATTCACCCTCTAGCAGCGACAATTGCTTCACTAGCGCCTTAATGAGCGTGGATTTACCGGCACCATTGGCGCCTAACAGACCAATTCGATCCCCTGGTCGAAGGGTTAATTGTAAGCCGGTTAAATGAGGCACCTGACCATAGCCCACCATTCCGTTTTGAATACACAGTAATGGATCACTACTCTTGTCACTGTTAGGGAATTCAAAATGGAATTCACTGTCGACATGAGCAGGGGCAATACGCTCCATGCGCTCGAGGGCTTTCACACGACTCTGTGCCTGTTTAGCCTTACTCGCTTTCGCCTTAAAGCGAGTTATGAAACTTTCTATGTGTGCTATTTGTGCCTGTTGCTGCTCATACAAGCTTTGTTGTTGCGCCAATCGCTCAGCTCGACGACGTTCGAAATCTCCGTAGTGCCCGGAATACAAGGTTAATTGCTGTTGCGCCAAGTGCACAATGCCATTGACCACCGAATCTATGAAGTCGCGATCATGACTGATTAATAACAGCGTACCTCGATACTTTTGCAGAAAGCCTTCAAGCCACAAAGCCGCATCAAGATCCAAGTGGTTGGTTGGTTCATCCAGTAACAACAAGTCACTCGGCATAATGAGCGCCTTCGCAAGATTAAGGCGCATGCGCCATCCGCCGCTGAAAGCACTAACAGGTTCATCAAATTGATGGGGGAGAAACCCTAAGCCCGCGAGCATTTGCTTCGCAATTTGAGGTACTTCATAACCATGAATGGCTTCAAAATCGCTATGAGCCTGCGCCAGAGCCAGGTCGTCCTCAGCCAATTCAGCTTGAGACATAGACGCTTGAATCGTCCGGAACGCTTCGTGCCCATCCATCACGTAATCCAAAGCAGAGCGAGAAGAAGCTTCCACTTCTTGTGCCATATGGGCTATTCGCCAATTCTTAGGAATCGACATATCCCCTTGGTCTGGCTGATACACCCCCAACAGCAACTTGAACAGGGTGGACTTGCCTGCCCCATTGGCTCCTACAACAGCCAATTTATGGCCATCATGAACCGTTAATTCGGCGTTCTTTAAAATCGATTTCGTGCCTAGATTTAAACTAAGCTGCTGGAGACGTATCATGGGGTCATCTAACGATAAGGTAGCAAGTAATCATGGGGCCAATTTGGCAGGCGAATGATGCCACAAATTACCAGTTAAACCCAATGTGGCATTACGCTCTGAAATGCTATGGCAAGCCGGAGGTACAATCTACGCTACTTCAATTGCAAGATCGGTTCGACATGAACGTCAACGCCGTCTTGTGGTTTGGCTTTCTTGCTCGCAGCGGACGTTCCGCCTTATGCACAGCCCAATCGCATCTCAATGATTGGAACCAGAGATACACTCAGCCCATTCGAGCCTTACGTCGGAGAGCAAAGTCATTAGAACCGGCTTCTCTTTATCAGCATATTTTAGAGTTGGAATTACAGAGTGAATTTTTAGAACAATGTTTGTTAATGGAATATGAAGGTAAGTCGAAAACAGGTGCCACGGCAAAAATGTGTTTTGTGGCCAGCTTAGAGGGGTGGGGGTACAAAGTTGAAGGGGAGGAATTGCAGACCCTCTTAGAGGGCCTGCAACTTAACGAAGATTAAGCTTCTTCGTTAAACAAGCTAGGTGCTACTGGGGCTGGCGCCTCAGGCTTGCTTTCAACTACTGGAGCAGGTGCTGCTACTGGCTCAACTGGCTTGGCCGCAACTGGTGCTGGCTTCTTAGCTACTGGCTTTTTGGCCGCTGGCTTCTTAGCTGCTGGTTTTTTGGCAGCTGGCTTCTTAGCAACGACTTTTTTCTCTGCTTTAGCTGCTTTCTTAGCGGCAGGCTTCTTAGCAGCAGGCTTCTTGGCAGCTGCTTTTTTAGCAACTGGCTTTTTAGCAGCCTTGGCTTCGGCTTTCTTTACCTTAGCAGCGGCTTTTTTTGCTTTTTCAGCTTCTTTTTTAGCTTTTGCTTTCGCTTTTGCTTTCGCTGCATCGGCTTTCGCTTTGGCTTTTGCCTTAGCTGCATCGGCTTTCGCCTTCGCTTTTGCCTTCGCAGCTTCTTTAGCTGCCTGCGCTTTGGCTTTGGCAGCCGCCGCTTTCTCTTCTTTTGCGATTTCTTTCGCTACTGCTTTCTCTGCAGTTAGACGCGCTTTTTCGATCTTAGCTGCTTTTGCATTCGCGTTCTTCACCTCAGCCAACTGGCCTTTGGCATCCGCTAACGCAGCTTTAGCCGCCGCCAACTTGGCCTTAGCGTCCGCAGTCTTGGCTTTCGCCGCTGCTAGTTGTTTAGCGTTAGCCGCTGTTTTCTTAGTTTTAACCTTGGCAGCCACTTTTGCTTGAGCGTCAGCCGCCTTCTTAGCAGCCGTCGCCAGCTTCTTGGTCTCTTTATCTGACTTGCTCACTTCTTTGGCAGCAGTGTTTTCTAGCTTAGTGCGCTCAGAGGCCAGTTGCTTGGTTAGCTTTTCGATTTCAGCTTGTAGAGTAACTACTGGGCTAACTACCTTCTTTGGTGCTGCTTTTTTCGCAGCAGGCTTTTTAGCCGCTACTTTTTTAGCAGGCGCTTTCTTTGCAGCTGCTTTCTTAGCAGGTGCCTTTTTAGCGACAGGTTTTTTTGCAACTTTCTTCTTTGCTGCCATGGGTGAACTCCTGAGGACGTCTGTATGGAATGGCCAATTATACAAACACCTTAACGATAATCTATAAAAAACAATTTTTTTACGGTGATTATTTTAGTTTTTTTGTAATTTTTTGACCTGAGCGTGCAACCATTCGATCAAAGGTAGCCACTCTTTTAAGTCATCAGGGTTTGGGTTGGAAAAATCATACAGTCCCATACCCAACTCACTCGCTCGAACATATCGTTGAGTATCACGAATCGTCGCTACAAAGGGGATATGTAAACTACGCAAAAAGATCTCTAACTTGGAATAGCCCACCGTGTTTTTCTTTACTCGGTTGGCGATCACGGCAATCGGTTTCGGGTCGCGACGATAACCGGGCGATAACAAGACATCTTTGATAAATGAGGTCGCTGCCCTAATATCGATCGCCGACGGGACGATGGGAATTAGAATCGCATCGCAATGACGAATGTAGTCAGACAGGGCAACGCCAGTGAGACCGGCCGGGGTGTCAATCAGAATGTAGTTCGTGTTAGTGGCCACCTTCAATTGAAAGCTTCGGGTGTGATGACCATCCTGGGGTTTCGATCCGTTAATGCAATCTACATCGGCAAGTGTGGGATTGCGTTCTTGTCCCCACTGATAAGAAGAACCTTGAGGGTCATGATCTATGATCGCAACGCCATGCTCGGCGTTAGCAAGGTAGGTTGCCAGATTGGTTGTTATGGTGGTTTTTCCACTCCCCCCCTTTGCATTTGCCACCAACAATCGATATGGCTGGCTCGAGGATATGACCCTAGCTTTCGGCTTCTTTACTGGGTCTGAAATTCGTCGTTCCACTGTCAAATCCTTTGAGCAGCTGCCGGAAAGATTTCCCGCCATTAAGTTAAAAGTAGTCTACAATATGCCTTTTTGTAAAACCGACAGAAAGGACACTCTGTGAAGCTCTTCAGTAAATTACTTATGCTTTTAGTCATCGCAGCACTGGCTGGGCCGTTTTTCCTTAAAAAACCCAATGGTGAGCCTTGGCTCAATTGGCGCGATTTCATTCCAACGAAAACGGTGGAGACCGTCAAGGAATCTGTGGCACCGAGCAGTCAACGAATTATGTACAAATGGCAAGATGAGAAGGGCATTTGGCAATACGGTGATCAACCGCCAGAGGGGGCTAATGCGACCCCTATGAGCGTCAAAACACAAATCAATGCGATGAAGGATATTGATTTACCAGAAGGCTTTGGCGGAGCAGTGAAAGACGATGAGGCTCGCTTTGACCCGACAACCGGTTCCAAGCTTCCTTTAACCACAGCGCCCTTAGAAAAAGTGCCAGAAATGCTGGAGCAGATCCAAAACTACCAAGAGACGCTCGATAAGCGTAACAAAGCCTTGGAAAACACCCACCACTAATTCAGTTGGTAGACTAACCCATTTGCCCCTACCGCCTTTGCCCCCTTACTAGAAAAGGCCACGTCGAGTACTTGCGTGGCCCGACCAACCCATTCATTTCTCGGAGTAAGATGCCACGTCCGAACAAGGTCCCCGGTCGCTGCATTCCACAATTGCACTTGGCCGCTCGAATTACCCGTCAATAACTGCTTTCCATCCGTTTGCAAGCGAGCCGATAAGAAATGACCCGATGTACCTTTGATCGTCGCCTTCAATTTGCCGGTGGAAAGATCCCAAACCAAACAATCACCTCGATGGCTTGCAGCAAATGCGGTGCTGCCGGCCTCGTCAATTGCCACCACCTTGATTTGGTTATCTAGCTTCCATTCATAAATCAATTTTCCACTGGCAAGATCCCAAAGCTTTACTGTGGAATCGTCGCCACCTGTAACGCCCCACTTGAGGTCCGGCGTCATATCGACCGCTTGCACAATGCCTTCATGACGCAACCGTCGTTTCACGCCACCGTTTTGAATATCGAATAATGCGGCTTCATAACTTTCTAAACCCAGAAGTGCAAATTGGCCACTGTCCGACAAATCCATATCGCGAATGTCAGAGGGTGCTTCCCACATCCAGAACGCCTCGCCCGTCTTGGCATTCCATAACACAATCTTTCGATGTTCGGCCGTCGCTGCATATTGCTGATTATCACTGATGGCAACCGCGACCAAACCGGTTTGCATTTCGGCCTGATGATTCCAGTTATAGAGTCGCTCTAACCCATCTAACTGCCAATAGCTTCCGCCATGATGCACTGAACCAATCAATAAATGCCGGCCATCTTTTGATAGAGCGGCACTATAGAGACCCTGTACCGCCACTTCCCATTGCTGACTGGGCGCATCGCCTGACGAACATCCCTGAACTAGGACAAACAACACCATCATAATCTTAAGTTTCATGACACTCTCTCCATGACTCTCCTGTAAAGTGTAGTCGACAACGTCGTACTAACTTAAGAAGCATCCCGCCATGACAAGGCAAATTCCAAGCACAAAAAAAGGCCCAATTGGGCCTTTTAAAAAATTCGTGTTCACTAAGCAATCATTTCTTTGTGGGCATTGTGAAGGTTTTCGATTAAGTCATCTTCCAATTGAAAACGTTCTTCGAGCAGCTCACCCAACTCAGATAGATCCTTAGCGAGATCAGAGAGGTTTTCAATACAGTGCTCAGCGGAGTCGAACTTATCATTAAAGGCGACACACTTGTCAGTGATATCTTCTAAGCGAGGATAGTGACGTCTTGCCAGTTCAATACCACCATCATCAAATTCCTGCGCTTCTTTGATGAGCTGCTCATACACTTCGAAGTGACCAGCACTGCAATAGTCCATCAGTACCTGACAAAACGCCTGTACTTTTACCGATAAAGGCGTCTCTCTCGGCGAGAACGGTTTAAGCCCTTTGATGGCCACATATAAAACCAGCAATTCTTGACGCTCATTCAGCCAACGATCGATCAGATCATTCACGCCGCCCCAACGTTCTTTAGCATCTTTACAGCCTTCTAACATCGCACTTCCTCTTGATTCATTTTATTCGAGGGCCCTTCTTTGGGCTTGCTTTACAAGGGTCGCAAGTCCAAATATAGGCCTAGGAATTAGAGGCTGCAAGCGCTAAATTTTCGATGTTTTTATTGCTTGTTTTCGCGATGAATTTCCAATAGTATCGGAAAAACCCAGTCTAAGACGTGGCTCATTTTTTCCACGCACGCCAGAACAAAAAACCGGCAAAAACAGCATACCCTAAAAACCAAACCGCAACCCACTCAGGCATCGATAGGCCTAAGAACGACCACTGCAAATCAGCGCAATTACCGTTACCTCTAAGCATAATTGTCAACACTTCGGACCACGGCAGCGTATCCACCATGTATTCTAAACTGGGACCGCAGGTAGGCACTTGATCGGCAGGAAGACTCTGAATCCAAACATGGCGACCAGCGACAGATAAACCAAACAGGGATGCAAACACCATCAGCGTGCTATGAATCATTTGAGAGAGTCGCTGACGAGCAAACAGGCTACCCGACAAGGCCACCAGGCCAACCAATAAAACAGCAATGCGCTGCATCATGCACAATGGGCAAGGATCCAGAAATAAAACATATTCAAAATAGTAGGCAGACGCCAACAGCCCAACACAGGATAAAAAGACCAATAAGAAATATTGTCGGTGGCTCAGATTCGGCATGATTTCACTCAGTTATGCATTTCGAAACTACGACCTCTTGTGCCCAGATAGGTTCTGCGAATTTACCTCCGCATCGGCATATCTGAACTATCCTTACTAAACAGACGTCGCACATTAGGATGGAGTCATATGATACGCCGTTTTTTGTTTTGGGTAACCTTAAGTCTTTCAACCCTTGCTTTAGCGCAAGATCCTCCAGCAGGTGGCGGCGGTGCCCAGTACGTCCACCTTCAACCCGCATTTGTATTGAACTATGGCAAGAACACCATGGGGCGCTTGAAATACATTCGTACGGACGTGGCGCTGAGGGTCATTGGAGCTGAAGCGGCAGGTAAGGTAAACCATCACCAAGCATTTATTCGCAATCAACTGGTGCTTTTGCTTAGCCAGCAAGATGAGGATACGGTGAATTCAGCGCAGGGCCGTGAACAGTTGCGTCAGGTGGCCCTAGATGAAATCAAAGCGCTAATGACGGAGTTGGAGGGGAAACCCTATATTGAAGATCTGTACTTCCAAAATTTTGTTGCGCAAAATTGAATTTATGCAAAGACAAAAAAAGCGGCATAGGCCGCTTTTTTTATGTTTATTTAGACGAAATGCCGGTGGTGAGCACCTTGCTTGATCGTGTGCTGTTCATGGCCATCTTGCCACCCAGCTTCCCAGGCATTCACAATGACTTCAGCACGATATGGGCAGCTGTCAGCTGGCTTTCCAACCATTCCGGCCATGAAGCCATGACGGTAGGCTTTTTCCAAGCTTTCTAGATCCCATTGATTTTCAACCAGTTCCATATTCTGGCCCCGTGGTTTTTTGCTAACCCTAACCCAGCTGGGGTGATAATCAAGAAAACTTAAGGTCAATTCACGCCATATGCTGAATCAAGCAACAACATATGTGACGTGCTTCACAGTTTCTTTAGGTAGTCCTCTAAATACTGAGCAAAAGTACCTTCATTTTCACTTTCCATATGTGCTTGTTTTTTAAGGGATTCTTCCGCAGTTTCCGCCCATTTTTGTTGTTCAATTTCAGCTAATGGACGGGCCAACTCATCAGCCAATACTTTCGCCTGATGAATGCCGAATTTTTGATAACTTAAGTGATTCTGTTTCATGGTTTCGAGCACTTTTGCACTCGGTGTCAAACTAGAATCTCGGACGCGGCCCATCATAGCGCTCAAAGCAGCTGCATGGCGATCGTCTCCCGATGCGCGATCTAGCCAGTCAGCCACGTCAGACATGCCATTAATAATGTCTGAGGCCCACTGCTTAAGTTCCACTGTTTCCCCCATTCGCTTCAAGGTGAAACCAGGACGGCGACCTTCAAGCACCACTGCTTTTTGATTCGCCACCACTTCGTCGCACTCTTCGCTTGCAAGACGAGGGCTACCTTTTAACAAACAATACAGTAAGAAGGTATCCATAAACGCCACTTGTTCTAGATCGATACCCAAGGGTAAGAATGGGTTTAGATCTAAACAACGCACCTCGATGTACTCAACTCCGTGACGGTTAAGGGCCGTTAGTGGCTTCTCACCTTCTTTACTATTACGTTTAGGACGAACATCGCTGTAGTATTCGTTTTCAATTTGCAAAAGATGGGTATTCAGTTGCTTAAAGACACCATTCTCTTCAACACCGATTTGCTCATACGCTGGCACCGTTTGTGCCATCGCTTGTTTCAATGTGTTGGTGTAGGTGGGTAGGCCGTTAAAACAAACGAATAACCCATCTTGAGCATTGTTTTGATAACCCAGTCCGCTCATGCGCAAACTGGTCGCGTAGGGCAGATACCAAGTATCATCATCCCAGGCCTCTAAACTGTGCTCGCGTCCATCCACAAAGCTGGCATCCAACGCCGGACTGGCGCCAAATAAATACAGAAGCAACCATGAATAGCGACGAAAGTTTCTAATCAAACCAAAATATTCTTGGCTAACAAAATCTTGGTCGCAGGTTACACCCTGCGCATCGGCTAACGTGCTCCAATACCCTTCACCCACAGAAAAATTAAAGTGAAGCCCCGCAATGCATTGCATCTTTCGGCCATAGCGGTGCCACAGGCCGTGACGATAGACATGCTTCAACTGACCTAAATGTGATTCACCGTAGTGAGCGATTGGCACATCGAGCTCCTGCTTGATAACCCCCGGCATTGAGGCTGGCCAAATCCACTGTCCTTTTATGTTTGGATAAGTATAACGATGAACATGATCAAGGAAGCTCAATACATCTTCGCCCTTATCCCCAACGGGCGTAATAAACTCCAATAGTGCTTCACTGTAATCCGTCGTGATACTCGGGTGCGTCAGCGCACTGCCTAAAGAAGAAGGGTGCGGCAGTTGTGATATTTCGCTGTTGTCATTCACTCGCAGCCCTTCTTTTTCGATCCCCTTAAACAACTTCAACGAGTCAGGGTCGACATGAGATAGGCGGTCCAAAATGTCCGTTAGAGGAAGAGAATGTGACAAAGGTGAGCTTCCTAAAAGATTAATGGCCGCATTATAGCGACCTAGGCGATTAGAGATAGTATAGCCATGGGAACGGTATGTCTTGCAATCCGCTCCCTTGGCACACTTTATCTACAGGCGTTTGCCCTTTTTCTGTTGCGCAGCAGCGAATAGTGCGGCCATGCCGCCTTGAGAAGCATTATTGGCCTGCTGATTGTTTTGCTGTACGCGACGCTGACCCGCTTTGGATTGGCGCTCGCCCCGCGGAGTGGCCTTCTCGGCCTGATAGTCTGACGCCGAATCCGACATACGCATCGACAATGCGATACGGCGGCGAGGCACATCCACTTCCATCACTTTGACTTTAACCACATCGCCCGCTTTTACCACTTCGCGAGGGTCAGATATGAATTGATCCGACATCATGCTGATGTGCACCAAGCCATCTTGGTGAACACCGATGTCAACGAACGCACCAAAAGCCGCAACATTGCTCACCACGCCCTCTAAGACCATGTCGTCTTTCAGATCTGAAATTTCTTCCACACCCTCTTTAAACTCAGCCGTTACAAACTCAGGGCGCGGATCACGGCCCGGCTTTTCAAGCTCGGCCAAAATATCCTTAATGGTTGGAAGACCCACTTCATCACTGACAAAATCGGATGCGTTAACCGCTTTTAAGAACTGACCGTCACCGATAATCGCACTGACATCTTTACTGGCTTTAGCCGCAATGTCTTTTACAAGGCCGTAGGATTCAGGGTGAACGGAACTGTTATCCAATGGGTTGACGCCATTCGGCACTTTCAAGAAACCAGCCGCTTGTTCAAAGGTTTTCTCACCAAGACGAGGCACCTTCTTGAGATCTTCGCGAGACTGGTATGCGCCATTGGTTTCACGGAACGCCACAATGTTGTTGGCAATGGTCGTATTCAGACCTGAAACACGAGTTAACAACGGTGCAGATGCTGTATTCAAATCCACGCCCACCGCGTTCACACAATCCTCTACCACCGCATCCAATGATCGGGCTAACGCAGGCTGGCTAACGTCATGTTGATATTGACCAACACCAATGGCTTTCGGCTCGATTTTTACCAGCTCAGCCAAGGGGTCTTGTAAACGACGTGCAATGGAGATCGCACCACGAATCGTTACATCTAATTCAGGGAATTCTCTGGCTGCCAATTCAGATGCCGAATACACGGAAGCGCCCGCTTCACTGACCACAATTTTTTGCAGCTTAAGCTCAGGGTGTTCTTTCATTATCTCTGCAACCATGCGATCCGTCTCACGGCTCGCGGTACCATTACCAATAGCGACCAACTCCACTCCATGCTTGATACATAATGCACGTACAATGGCTTTGGCTTCACGAATCTGATTTTGTGGTTGATGCGGGAAAATGGCACCGTGATCAAGTACCTTTCCGGTGGCATCTACAACCGCCACTTTTACCCCTGTACGAAACCCAGGGTCTAACCCTAGAGTAGCTTTATGTCCAGCGGGTGCCGCCATCAATAAATCTTTCAGGTTAGTCGCGAAGACTTTAATGGCCTCTTCTTCTGCACTCTCGCGAATACGGCCAATTAATTCAGTCTCTAGGTGGGTTAACAGCTTCACACGCCATGTCCACTTCACCACTTCTGCCAACCAGCGATCAGCCGCACGACCTTGTTGTTCGATGCCATAAAACTCTGCCACCATGCCCTCACAAGGGCTTGGGGCTAACTTATCCGTAGGGTCACCCACCACAAGATTGGTCGATAAAAAGCCTTCATTACGACCACGCAAAATTGCCAACGCGCGGTGACTAGGCACGCCTTTTAACGGCTCATCATGTTCAAAATAGTCTTGGTATTTTGCACCATCCGCCTCTTTACCCGACATCACGCGCACGCTGAGTTTCGCCTCAGCCCACAGGAAGTTACGAAGGCGCTCTAGCAGGTCAGCGCTTTCGGCAAAGCGCTCCATAAGAATAAACTTGGCGCCATCTAAAGCGGCTTTCACATCCGCCACGCCTTTGTCCGCATCCACAAACCCTTGGGCTTCTTGCTCTGGGTTTAAATCAGGGTTGCCCAGTAGGGCATCCGCTAAAGGTTCTAAGCCCGCTTCAATGGCGATTTGACCTTTGGTACGACGCTTCTGCTTGTAGGGCAGGTACAGATCTTCTAAACGGTTTTTGGTGTCTGCGCGCTCGATATCGGCGCGTAGTTCATCCGTTAATTTACCTTGGTCATCAATGCTTTTCAGGATGGCCGCTCGACGGTCTTCCATCTCTCTTAAGTAGCGTAAGCGCTCTTCAAGAGTACGTAGTTGGCCATCGTCTAATCCCCCTGTTACTTCCTTTCGATAACGAGAAATAAACGGTACCGTAGCCCCTTCGTCCAGCAAGGCAACTGAAGCGTGTATTTGATTGACCTGAACGTTTAGTTCCTGGGCTAGGGTAGAAAAGATGCGATCCATACCAATGACTCTTTGATTAATTCTTGTACTTGATTCGCCCTAGCAACCGCCTAGGGGGTCTCGATTATAAATCAAGGTTTGGCAAATTACTGGACTGATTTGGCATAAGAAACCAAATTAAAACAAACGCTTAGCCTAGAAGCCAAAACGCCTCGAAAGAGACATTTGCACCTCTTGAGTCACAAACCGATAGCCATCGCTGCTACGATGATTGTAAGCCGCAGCACCGCCCTCCAAGTCCCAGCGATTCCAATGCCAAGACAAAAACACCTTAATGCCAGTACCGTAACTGGAGTGGTTAAATCGACGATATTCACAACGACCATCGAGTAGGGGTTTTGGATCACTCACCGCCCCCGTCACCAACTGAGTTCCGTAGTCATAACACGCACTGTCATTGGCATCATTGGTCACATAGGCAGACCCCTTAACAGCGCTGTACATCAGATTAAATCCCACACCTATCTTGCCGTAGTGATTGGGACGGTCATCGCCACGGCCCCAGCTGGCAAATACGGAGGGGCTAAAAGCGATGACGTTCATACTAGAAAAGGTGCCTAGATCCACTAAAACATCACCCGCACTGCGCTCAATCTTCTGCTCATAGGCATAGTCATCGAAATAGCGAAACCCCAGACCGTAGCCAAAGGCACTGTCTTCGAAGTATTGATCACTGGTGGTGAGCGAGAAGATCGGCCTAGGCTTTAGCCCGCTGGTTAAGACAAACTCCTCTTGTTCAGTAGAGGCGTTCTGAAACTCGACAAAACGCTCACTAAAACTGAGTCCAATGGAGACATAGAGACGACCAAAAATTCGATTCACCGAGCTGGCGCACTCACTTTTTTGAATCTGTTCGTACAGTGCCTGACAATGATCATAGCTTTCTTCAATCTCTTCTACCGCCGACTTAACCGACTCAATTTTCTCTTCCACATACTCAGTAATGGCATTCCCCCATACCGGACCAACGCTTACCAGTAGAAAAAGGAACCCTATCGTTCTGCCCATGGTCGTGTTCCGCCCTGTATAAATTAGAAAAAATAATGAATAATGTGGATATCCTAGCTTGATCACGAAAATACGGATTTTTTCGTAGCCTAGTCTATGCTAAACCAATGAATGCCAAGAAAAAAAGGACTTCTCCGGATGATAAGACTCCAACTGCCTTTGGCCTTGACTTTCCTCGTCATCAGCCAAGTATCTTGGGCCCTAACCCTTAATGGCATTGGCTCCTATCAGCAGTTGCGCAAAGAGTTTTATATTGGCGCACTTTATCTTTCTCAGCCCAGCTCTAATCCTCAAGACATTCTAAAAAGCACCGGCAGCAAACGCATGGCCCTAAAAGTGACAACGAAGCGCTGGAGCCCAAGACGCTGGTCGTTGCAATGGCAAAACGACATTGCCATAAACAACCCTTTTTCCAGTGATAAAGAGTTAACTCGTCAGCTGCTGGAGTTCACCGGATTTCTGCAAGATAACCTTAGAAGTGGCGATGAGATTTTGGTGGATTACGTACCGGCCAAAGGGACGACCGTTTCCATCAACGGCGTCACCGTTCTACAGACGAAAACTCACGAATTTTTTAAATACTTAGTGAATGTATGGATTGGAAAGCTACCACCTTCCGGCGAATTCAAAACCAACATATTGAGCGAAGCCCCAAATCCCGAACAAGATGCCCTGCTTACCCGCTATAACAGCCTGAGCTATGACGACGGCCGCAGCAAAGAAATTGAAGGCTGGATACAGTCCAAGCGCCAGGCCATCATTGACGAGGAAAACCGCATCAAAGCAGAACGAGCCGCTGCCCAGAAAAAAGCTAAAGCAGAACGCGAAGCAAAACAATTAGCCGCTGCCCAAGCCAAGAAAGCAAAGCAAGCACCAGAAAAAAAGGCTGAGTCCAAGCCCACCTATGTTAAGCCTAAGCCCGCCAAGAAGAAGAAAGTAATAACCCAAAAGAAAAAAGTGGATGCGGGCGCCACCACGTCAACCGCAAAAACCCAGGCAGAAAAAGCTGCCGAGAACAAATACTACTTAAAGCTTTACGAGTGGGAGCTCAACCGAGAAATTCGCAACGCCGTTGAATACCCGGAATGGGCCAAAAACTTCGGACAAAAAGGCACGGTCGAACTCAAATTCGACGTTAACCGTAAAGCAGAAGTCAGCAATGTTAAAGGCGATAATGAAGATGTTTCGGTGTTGCTGGTATCTGAACTACACCGAGCAATCTTGGAAGTGGTTCCGTTCATACTGCCGCCTGATTCGTTAAAGGGCAATGGCTGGACTCTGTCTGCTAAATATGTCTTTGATCCAAAAACCGATGATCAACCTTATAGCAAGAAGCCCAGCAAACCCGCCTCGCTTCAGAGTAACAAGAAGATTAGCCGGGCGGAATACAATCGGGTTTTGAGTAATTACCTAGATGATGTAAAAGACATTATTACCAGCAGTATTGAGTACCCGGTTTGGGCCAAAAAGCTCAACCAAAAAGGAAAGGTTAAAATCGAAATCAAGATCGACAAAGAAGGCAATGTCATCGATCAAAAAGACATCGCGTTGAGTCGTCACGAGACATTAAACCAAGAAGTCAGAAATGCCATCGAGAGCAATCAACCTCTGCCGATCATTCCTGAAGCTCTAAAACTGAACTACACGAAAACCGTCATTGAGTACTCGTTCCAGTAATCAACTCAATTAAAAATCCCATAAAAAAACCCAAGCTATGCTTGGGTTTTTTGTAAGCCACGCTAGTACTGCTCAGTCTAGCGCGATCACCTAGGGTGCGGTGAATTCTTATAACAACTTAAAGCTGTGGACCTGCGTCACGGATGGCGTCAGATACATCATATTTCTTAAAGTTATCAACAAACTGTTGTGCTAGACCTTTGGCCACTTCGTCATACTTGTTCTGATCAGCCCAAGCACCACGAGGATTAAGTAGCTTACTATCTACGCCTTCAACGGCCTTAGGCACTTGTAGGCCGAATACTGGGATCGTCTCAGTTTCAGTATTACGCAGTGCGCCAGACTGAATCGCTGCGATCACAGCACGGGTAGTTGGGATGCTGAAACGCTCACCGCCGTCACCGTTAGGACCACCGGTCCAACCTGTGTTCACAAGATACACTTGAGAATCAAATTCAGTCACGCGCTTCATTAGAAGCTCAGCGTACTCACCCGCTGGACGAGGGAAGAACGGTGCACCGAAACAGGTAGAGAAAGTAGACTTAAGACCTTTAGAACCACCCATCTCTGTAGAACCGACTAACGCCGTGTAACCAGATAAGAAGTGGTAAGCCGCTTGCTCTTTGCTCAAGATAGAAACAGGAGGAAGAACACCGGTCATATCACAGGTTAGGAAGATAACGGCTTTAGGTTCGCCAGCGCGGTTTTCGATAACGCGTTTTTCGACGTGCTCTAGTGGGTAAGCACAACGGCCGTTCTCAGTTAGACTAACATCCGCGTAATCTGCTTTGCGAGTTTCGTCGTCAATAACAACGTTCTCTACAATGGCACCAAACTTAATGGCGTTCCAAATAACAGGTTCATTTTTTTGCGAAAGATCGATGGTTTTTGCGTAGCAACCGCCTTCGATGTTAAATACCGTACCTTTGCCCCAACCGTGCTCATCGTCACCGATCAAGTAACGAGATTCGTCAGCTGACAAAGTGGTTTTACCTGTACCAGATAGACCGAAGAACAAACAAGTATCGCCATCTTCACCTACGTTGGCAGAACAGTGCATTGGCAGCACGTCTTTTTCTGGAAGTAGGAAGTTTTGTACAGAGAACATGGCTTTCTTCATTTCACCTGCGTAACGCATACCTGCAAGAAGCACTTTGCGCTTAGCGAAGTTGATGATCACACAACCATCAGAGTTAGTACCATCACGCTCTGGCACGCACTCGAAACCAGCCACGTTAAGAATCTGCCATTCTTCTTTGTCAGAAGGATTGTAAGACTCTGGACGGATGAATAGGTTACGACCAAACAGATTTTGCCATGCAGTTTGAGTGGTCATTTTAATCGGTAGATAGTGCTGAGGATCGGCACCAACATGAACGTTAGAAACAAACTTATCGTGTTGATCTAGGTAAGCTTCTACACGATCCCACAGAGCATCGAACTTATCCGCATCGAATGGACGGTTTACATTGCCCCAGTCGATGGCATCTGACGTGCTTGGCTCTTGTACGATGAAGCGGTCCATAGGAGAACGGCCGGTACGCGCGCCAGTGGTGACTACGAATGCGCCCGTGTCTTGAAGACGGCCTTCACCGCGCTCAAGTGCCTTTTCAACGAGTAACGCAGAGGATAGGTCGGTGTAAACGGTGGTCATATTTGCCCAATCCACAGTTAGGTCAGCTGGCTTGTGACCAGGTGACTGAAAACATTACCGTGAGCATTAGATACGACGCCCACGAATTAAAAATTTTTAGGGGCGCGATTATGCCAGAAAAACCCTAGAGGGCGAATAGGCATGACCAAAAAAGAGACACTTTTGGCTTGATAGAGCCGATCAACCGCCGCAGCCCCTTGATAAATCAAGGGGTATAGACAGTATTTATGGAAGATATAATGGCTATAACACTGAATTATTCTCAGTTAAGACGCCGATTTTTCTTATTTAAAGGTGCGGATTCTGAGGGCTAAAGCTCAGATTAGTGCAAGCCCTTGCCCGCTTTGGCACTGTCCAGCGGGAATAGACCGTTTACATCCAACTGGCTGAAACTGTAATGTTGACCGCAAAATTGACAGTCCGCTCGAATTTTACCCTGCTCATCGATGATCTCTTGGCACGTGGTGTACCCCATCTGCGTCAGAGCCACAGAGAGACGGTCTTTAGAACAACTGCATCTGAAGGACATCGGAGCCTGTGGATAAACGGTCACCGACTCTTCGTGGAATAAGCGATGGAGGATCTCCTCGTTTGGCAGGTGCAGTAGCTCATCAGTGCGAATCGTACTGGCAAGGTGAGTCAGGCGATCCCAAGCATCGTCATCCACTTCCATCGATTCTTGAATTTCGCCGAGTTCCGGTAACTCTTGCAGCAAGAGCCCTGCGGCCACGCCGTGTTCACAACTCAGCCATAAGCGGGTGCCCAGCTGCTCCGATTGCTTAAAGTAACCCTCTAGGCAGGCTGCAATGCTATTTCCATCAAGAGGCACGATACCTTGGTATCGACGGCCTTTCGTCGGGTCCATGGTAATCACAAGTTGGCCCTGACTGCCGAGTAAATCACCCTGAGCTTCATCCTGCGTCTCATCCATGCGGGCGATGCCACGCATTTGCCCATCATGGGAAATTTCAGCCAGCAATGCTCTAACAGGACCATTGGTTTGAACTTGAAGGGTTAACAATCCATCGATTTTGACAGTGGCGCTCAGCAGAGCCGCGGCCGCCATTAATTCACCGAGTAAATTATTCACTGGCTCACTGTATGATTGGCGCTCGAATATATCCGTCAGCGTTTGATTTAGCCCCACCAATTCACCACGGACATGGGTCCCGCCAAAGGTGAAGCGTTGCAATGCGTCTTTACTGGCCATAACTACCTACATATAACTGGGATTAGTAACGAGAATCTTCTCGAAACTTATGAATTTGACGTCGTTCTTTCTTGTTCGGCTTATGGTCAAACAAGGGATGGGCTTGCTTGAACTTTCGACGGCGCTCCGCCTCATCCATTCTGTGCTTAATGCTATCTGCAGTCTCTTCGTACAAAAGGGCCGCCTCTGGCGCCCCCCGACGCTGATCGCTCAAGGCCTTTACCACGACAACCTTCTCATCGAACCCCTGTCGAATGGTCAAGGTAGCCCCTACTTCGACCATTTTGCTCACTTTAGACTTTTGGCCATCATATTGGACCTTTCCACCCTCAATGGCATTTTTAGCCAACGCGCGAGTTTTAAAGAACCGAGCAGCCCAAAGCCACTTATCTAAACGAACTTTTGATTCCGCTGAAGACTGAGATGAACCCATGATTTCCTATTGCTTATCGGATGATGGTTTATTCGGCATGATGTGGGAAAAGTGATCAACGCTTTTAAACCCACCAGCATCCCGTTTCGGCTTTTGACTGTCCGGCTGACAAATCGATAGCAAGTGCACCAAACCAAACTGTTTGGCGGATTCTAACACAGGCTCGCTATCATCGATTAAAACGGTTCGTTCTAAATCAAACGGTTCGTCTTCCATCAAACACTGCCAAAACCCTTGCGCTTCTTTGGGGTACTGATAATCGTGAGAACTGATGACTCGATCGACCATGGCATCAAGCCCTGTTTGATTCATTTTCAAGTCAACACTGCCACGATGGGCATTTGTCACGATAACCGTGCGCTTACCCGCCGCACGCAATGCTGATAGAAAATCAGGCACATGGGGGCGAAACTGAATTTTGTGCTGCACATCTTTCTTTAATTCTGTAATGGGCATACTGGTCAATTCACTCCAGTAATCTAAGCAATACCACTCTAATTGCCCCACCTTGTCTTCCATTTGCTTCGTTAAATGGGCGAGGGCTTGATCAGGGGCCACACCATGATGCTCCGCATATTTCACAGGCAAGTGCTGCAGCCAAAAATAGTTATCAAAATGCAAATCCAATAATGTCCCATCCATATCCAATAAAACCGTGTCAATTGACTGCCAAGGGACCATGTCTATTCCTGCCTTTTAGATGCTAACCGTGATCAATAGGTTTATTTTTTGAGTGGGTGCTTTATGCTGTGCCGCGTCGTCGCATTATAGTGTTAACCAGATGTCGCAGAAACCCAAAATCATCGACACCCACATCGTAGCCCGAAGCCGCTTGTTCACCATTGAGTCCTTAGACCTCACGTTTTCTAATGGCGTCAGCCGCACTTATGAGCGCCTAGTACCTGGCGGCCCAGGAGCCGTTATGATGGTCCCGATTAATCAAAACGGTGACGTCATGATGATTCGTGAATATGGTGCAGGGGTCGAAGATTACACCCTTACCCTGCCAAAAGGCGCCATGGACCTTGGTGAAACGGCCGCCGAAGCGGCGAATCGCGAGCTGCAAGAAGAAATTAAATTCGGGGCAAAAACACTCATCCCGTTAAAACAATTGAGTTTGTCGCCCAGTTACATGAAAAGCGGCATACAGGTCATGCTTGCACTAGACTTGTATCCTTGCGCACTCGAAGGTGATGAACCAGAGCCCTTAGACGTGGTGCCCTGGCCCATGAGTCAGCTAGAGGATTTAATCATGAGAGAAGACATGACTGAAGGCCGCGCCATCGCCGCTCTCTATCTAGCCAAAACTTGGCTAGAACAGCAATCATCCGCCGAATAACGATAACAATAGGATTGTCCCATGCAGCCGAATTATGCCGAAGTCATTGCACTCGCAAAGCTTGCTGGTGAAGCCATATTACGCATTTATAATCGCAGTGATTTCACCGCCGTAACCGAAAAAGAGGATGCGAGCCCGCTCACCGAAGCAGACCTTGCTGCCCACCAAATTTTGTCAGACGGGCTGCAAGATATTTGTCATATTCCCGTTGTAAGCGAAGAATCCCCCTTGCCGACCAAAGAAGAGCGAGCCCAGTGGGGCCGATTCTGGCTGATTGATCCGCTAGATGGCACCAAAGAATTTATCGATCGCAACGACGAATTCACCATCAATATCGCCCTAATTGAAGAAGGCGAACCCATTTTCGGCTTAATTTACATACCCGTCACCGATGAGTGCTATTACGGTGGTGACGGAAAAGCCTTTAAAAAGACTGGGGCTGAGCCCGCCATTCCGCTGAAAACCTCTAACCCTTCCGCCATGCTCAGAGAGCTCGGACACATACGCGTCTTAGCCAGCCGCCGTCATGCTACCGAGCAATTAGACCGGCTTTGTGATCGCCTCAGCGACAAGCTCGGCGGTGTGGAAAAAATCGCAGCGGGCAGTGCCATTAAGTTGGCCTATTTGGCAGAAGGAAGGGGTGAGCTTTACCCAAGGTTTGGCAATGTATCCGAGTGGGACATCGCCGCAGGCCACGCCATTTTACGCTGCATCGGCGGAGACGTAGTGACCCGACAATTCGAGCCTATTCGTTATGGCCATAAGCCCACCATGATTGTGCCCGGCTTTTTCGCGGTGGGGGATGTGGACTACGACTGGCGCCCCATTCTACTCACTTGACCGCCAAATTAAGGCAAAATAACTAAAGGTTACAACCAGTCCTAAAGAAGTAGGCAATATGGGCCTACTTCATACTTTTTGGTTATTTTCCGCTCAGCCCACATGAGGAAACATTCCTACAACTCACCTCCACGCGATCTCGGTTTTGACTAAGCTTACAGAACGAAATCAGAAGAAGTGCTTAGACATGATGTACAGCGTAAACCCTAGAATCTATCGCCTAGAGCATGAAATCGTTACCCTTCGCCGCCATATGAAAAACGCTCAGCAGCGTATGGGTCTAAATAATCCAGCCATCCTGCACAACTATCGAGACATGATTCGCAACCGAGAAGAGCTAGTTTCCCTCCTAAGGCACCAAACGGTGACAGAAGAGGTGATCGAGCTGGTCAACTGAACCCACCCTAGAGCGTTTAACGCTAAAACCAAAAAAGGGCGCATGGAAAGCGCCCTTTTTTACGTTTTGAAGCCTGCCCCCAACTGACGCTGAGAACCGTGGCGTATCAGCCCACGGTTCTTTGTACCGCCGTTAGCAAACGATCTTTATCCACAGGCTTGGCAATCCACCCCGTGGCCCCCACATTTTTGGCTTTTGACTTCTTATAGTCTGCGGTTTCCGTGGTGATGACCAATATGGGTTTGCTTTTGTAATTGTCGAGCCGCCGAAGGTGGCTCACTAAACTCATGCCCCCCATCTCGGGCATATTTAAATCTGTAATCACCAGATCCACCGTGTGATCCCTCGCCCAATCCAGCGCCTCACGCCCATTTTCTTTCACGAACACGTTGTGGCCCGCGCTTTCCAGCACCACCTTCATCATGGTGCGGATGGCCTCACTGTCATCTACCGCTAAAATACTCGCCATAGTCCCATCCTAAATGTAGTTCCACCCATCAAGCATAGTGCTATTTCGCCACTTCGACTCGATTTCGACCATTTTTTTTCGCTCGATAAAGCGCCTTATCCGCATGCTCTATGACCGCTTCGTATTGCTGTCCTGGGTGGTGCTGAGCCAAGCCAAAACTCACAGTCACATGCAAAGGCTTGCGCGCCGACCCTTTGCCCCGATCATGCTTTTTTCGGTGACGCTCTTTCGGATACAGGTCGTATTGGGCAATGGACTCTCGTATTCGATCCAACTCTGATTTAATCGCTTCCTGAGCCCCATGGGAAAAGATCAACGCAAACTCCTCACCGCCATACCGGTAGGATTTCGCACCTTTTGCCTTGGACAACAAACGTGCGACGGTACGCAATACATCATCGCCCACTTGGTGGCCATGGTTGTCGTTAAACTTTTTAAAGTGATCCACATCCAACATGGCAATGAAGTAATAGGGTGAGAGGGTTTTAAGGCGAAACACCATAGCCCGACGACCCGGAATGCCCGTTAATTCATCCACAAATGCCATGACATAGCTATCTAGGGTGAGCGAGAACAAACTGGCCAGAGCCATCCACAGGAAAACCGTTTCTTGCTCAGCCCAATCAATATGAAAGGCTAGCGTTGCTAACAATGGCCAATAAGCTGCAAATCGACCCAATCGCACCCATTGCCATGCGAACAACCCAGGGGCCAATACAAACGCCAACTGAGCTTGCCAAGGTAAAGGTTGGTTCCACACCAGCCACTCATCGGGAACAGGTACCGCACGCAGTCCTAAAGCCGCAATCAAGCCAAGCCATAGCCAATTCACCAAATAGAGAGGATGTCGCCAAGGGCGTTGGCCCCTTTGAAAATTCACCCAGCAGAGGAATGCCGTCACCACTGGCAATACAAACGGTGCATGAATTTCTAAACCCCACCCCCAATCAGCGGGCACGATAAATAATAAGAAGGGCAAAATGACGAAGAAGGTCTGCTGCTGAAGTAGCAAATAAGAGCGACCCAAAGTGAACGCCAACAACCCAATCGCCACATATTCAGGCAATAAAAAAGAGGCATCTCGAAACAGGCCCATCAGTGCCAGCGTCGAAAGAGGAAGGATGATGTTAAGGGCATACAATCGGAGTTTCATATCCGTCCTTGGGGGATCACTCTGGTAATCAGTATAGACCCGTGAACCCATACTCGGCCTAGCAACCCGATCTAATCCGTCCATCTAAACCAATTATGTCCATTTCGGTCGAGACGGACGCTCATACGCTGCAAAACCCGTAGCCTTCGGAACGCCATTAGGCACGACGGAATCAGTAACACGGAACTAAAAATCATGCATTTTATATCACAATTATCACCCCTCTCCTTCACCGGCACCCTTTGCTTGCTTATATCGAGCCTTCTAATGTCCGGTTGTGGTGGCGACTCAGACGACACCCAGTCCACCACAGGCCACTACATCCCCTTTACCGCCACCGTCAGCGATACATTGAACCAAACTTGGATTAGTGATGGCACAGTCGAAGGCACCCAAATGGTAGCCGACTTCGACAGCGTGAATGCTGAATACATATACGATGCGTTCTACGCTAATGGCCTGTGGTTCATGAACGTCAGCACCACGGATTTCGGCCGTACCCTTGCGGTCACCGACGGCACCCCTGAAGGGACGCGCATCGTCGATGGAGAACGATTGACCAATCTATTCCCTCAACATTTCTTCGCCTTTAATGACTTGGTTTTTTTCAACGGTACGGGCACTGATGACGACCGCGAGCTTTGGGTAACCGACGGCACTGCAGAGGGCACCCAACTATTTAAGAACCTCGCCACTGGCAATCTTACCTCCGACACGCCAAACAAGGGCACACCGGCCCATTTCGTTTCAATCGGTGAGCAATTTGTATTCGCTGCCTATACCGCAGGTACGGGTACCGAACCCTGGGTATCCGACGGCACCGCAGAGGGTACCCGAATGATTAAGGATATCTCTGACGAATACTATTACGGCTCCAATCCATACGCGTTTACCGCCCTCCAAGACAAAGCCCTGTTCCTTTCCGAGGGGCGCACCTGGGTCACAGATGGTACAGCCGAAGGCACGAAACTCCTTACGAGTAACGGCCCGGCCAACCCTAGGGATATTATTTCATTCGCAGGCAAAGCCATCATCAAAGCCAATGATGAGCAAAATTGGTCTTATCGAGGCCTGTGGATAACGGATGGTACGGCTGAAGGCACCCAACGAATTCCAACCAATTTGTCGGCGGCCATTAACGAGTGGCTGGTGCAAGACGACACCCTGTATTTTACCTCCAACGGACAGCTTTACTCTTACACTGAAGCGAATGGCATTGAGACTTACCCATCGGACGTGTCTAGCATCCATTCGATAGCCATTGCAGGCGACACCTTAATCTTTTCTGCCAGCGTCATGGCTGAGGTGGAATTATATGGTTTGGTCGAGGGTGGCATCATCAAACTGCACGATACGTCAGGTGATGACAAAAGCGGAGACCCAATGGATTTCGTATCGGTCAATGGCTTAGCCATCTTTACTGCTAAAGATGCCGATCAAGGTCGTGAACTGTGGGTAACCGATGGCCAATCCGCCCAGCTACTGAAGGACATCTATGAAGGCAGCGAAAGCAGCAACCCAAGTTGGTGTGGTGTGTCGAAGTCTTGCTTCCGGTAAGAAAAGCGAAGTTCAATAGATCCATAAAAAAAGGGGCTAAGCGCCCCTTTTTTGTCTCTGTTCTCTACCCCAGCAATACCGGCAGCGTCAGTGCACAGAGTATGCCCATAAAGCTCATGCTCAAGGCTGCAAATGCACCTTGTTCACTGCCCAGTTCTAACGCCTTGGAGGTGCCAACCGCATGGGCGCAAATACCCAATGACGCGCCTTGAGCCATAGGGGCGGTGATGCCGCACAGCCGAAACAACGCTGGCGCCATGATGGCACCAAAGATACCGGTAAACATGATAATGGCAGCCGCAATGGCTGGGATTGCGCCGATACCCGGTGCGATTTGCAAAGCAAACGCGGTGGTAATGGATTTTGTCCACATGGATTGCACCACGTCTGAGCTGCCTCCTAATAGCCACAGCGCGCCCACGGCCACCAAAATCGTGACGGTTCCCCCCAGCACATTCGCTAACACAAATGGCAACCAGTAACGGCGAACGGATCGCAGGTTTTCGTATAGCGGTATGGCCAACGCCACGATCACAGGCCCAAGTAAATCGCTGAGTACTTTGGCACTGCTCATGTAACGCTCGAAACTTAAATCGGTCAGCCACACGATTAAACACAACATCACCACGCTCACCATCACCGGATGCAACCATGGCTTCTGCTGACTCTTGCGAAACACCCACAAGCCCAACTGAAAACTCAACAATGTAAGAAACAAACCGAGATAAGGGCTATTCCAAGCGGCTAACCAAGCGTGTTGGATATTCACAGGGAGCCTCCCTTGATGCGCTTAATGGCCCATTGTGCCACCCAGCCACACACCGGAATCCCAATGGCCAAGCTAACCAACATAGCCAGCAAAATAATCAAACCTTGCTGCTCTAGCAAATCCACATAATTCACAATACCCACAGACGCCGGAACGATAAACAATGGCAAATAAGGCAGTAGGCCTTTACTGCTGGCATTCAACTCAGGTGACACTCGATCTCGCACCACCAAGGTGGCAAACAACAACAACATGCCCAACACGGAACCGGGCACCGGCCAAGCAAACAGAGCCGCCACAAACTCACCCAGCAACAAATAGCCAAAGAGAACGATCAATCCATATAACATGTTGATTTTTAACCAATTTAATTAAAGCCTTCGGTATCACTGGCCTGTCGCACTGTGTCCCAAAGTTATTCAAATAGTTATCCACAGAAACTGTGTACAACTTAAGGGGTTTTCCTTTTCATCCCCCACTAATCGACCGGTCATCAGCGCCGTAAGCTGATGTTTTTTCCACCAATTTAAGCTAGGTTCCTATGCCCCTAGGCTTGTGGAAAACGATCCATGCTTTATCCAAAGAATTATCCACAGATTCTGTGTAAAACCTTGAAATACAAGGTTTTAGGTGATCTTAACAACCGGTCATCAGCGGGGGCCAATCTGCTCAAAATTCAGTCTAAAACCGGTTTACCCACATACAATCATGGGTTTGAACGGGTTTCCCGAGCATATCCCAAGGGTTATCCACAGTTTTTGTGCACAACCCCTGAGACTCGCTCAGATAACACCTCAAAAACGAGAGAAATCGGGAGCGCGCTTTTGCGCAAACGCCGCCAACGCCTCTTGGCATTCCTCTTGCGCCACCATAGCACTTAATTGCCTGATCTCTTCACGCACCACAGGCTGCAACTGCTCCCAGTAATCCTGCTTAATCATCGCTTTCGCATTGCGCACCGCTGCCGGTGGCTTGGCCGCCAGAGTCTCCGCCACTTTGGTGGCCGCAGGCAATACCTCGGAAACCGTAGACACCGCGTTCACCAAACCCACTTTTTCTGCTTTTTCAGCACTAAAGAAGTCACCAAGGATAAGCAGCTCTGAGGCAAGGCTATGACCCATGAAACGAGGGAACAACAGGCTGCTCCCCCCTTCAGGACACAGACCCAAATCAACAAAAGGCATTTTGAAGCGCACGTTATCGGCCGCCACAACATAATCACAATGGGCCAACATCGTCGTACCTATGCCAATGGCCAATCCTTCAACCGCGGCCACTACCGGCTTTGGATATGTGGCGAGGGCCAATAAAAATTTCAACACCGGTGGCTCGGATTCTTTGGACATGGACAAGAACGAGGCCATGTCATTACCACTGGTGAAATTGCCCCCTTCCCCTTTGAACAGCACCACACGTACTTCTTTGTCCTCGGCACTGTTCAACAAAGCTTGTTCGGCCGCGGTGTACATTTCGTTGGTGATGGCGTTCTTCTTATCCGCACGATCAAAACAAATCGTCAAAACACGATTCTCGATGGAAGTGGTGATCATGGCTGTTCTCTTTATTGCTGATTAAGGTGAGTC
>Ga0181591_10000084_pt1 | contig 57304 bp, 40 predicted proteins | sample 071ome_33_FD_133757 | JGI IMG/M metagenome (GOLD analysis project Ga0181591, IMG submission 133757) | Coastal salt marsh microbial communities from the Groves Creek Marsh, Skidaway Island, Georgia - 071412AT metaG (megahit assembly) | ecosystem: Environmental > Aquatic > Marine > Intertidal...
AGCTAAAACCTAAATTGACACTGCTCGTCGTTCAGATACTGTTCACATGAACAGTATGACAGGTGCTTCTCCATTACAACGAACGATGGTTCATTTGGATGCGGACGCGTTTTTTGCGTCGGTGGAGCAGGCGTCTGATGCGCGGTTGCGGGGCAAGCCGGTGGCGGTGGGGGGCGAGAAACGCGGCATCATTGCGGCGGCATCGTATGAGGCCCGGAAATTCGGGATCTATACTCCGATGCCGACGGTGCAGGCGCGGAAGTTGTGTCCGAAACTGATCCTGTTGCCGGGGGATTACGAGAAATACGAACGTTTCTCCCGTTGGATGTTTTCGTATGCCTATGATTTTACGCCGGATGTGGAGATCACTTCGATCGATGAAGGTTATTTTGATCTCTCCGGAGTGCGCAAGCCGGCGTCCGAAATCGCACAGACCATTCGCAAAGCCATCGGGCAATCGTTGAAGATCACGGTCAGCGAAGGAATCGGCACGAACAAACTGATCAGCCAGATCGCGTCCAAACTGCACAAACCCGCCGCGTTTCAGGAGATCGAGAAAGGTTATGAAATCCCGTTTCTGCATCCGCTGGCCAATCACTGGCTGCCGGGGATCGGGGCCAAGACAGCCTCGCGTTTGAATGCCGCGGGTTTGGCCCGGATCGGACAGATTTCGGCGACTTCGACGGATCTGCTGCATCTGATCCTGGGAAACATCGCGCCGCGCATCCGGGAGTATGCCGACGGGGTGGATGAGCGGCCCATCGTGGCGGTATCCGCACCGGCCAAGTCGTATGGTAAACAGGAAACCTTCGGAGAAGATCAGACCGATGAGGATCGCATCGAGGCCACCTTGCGTCGGATGGCCGACACACTCATGGCCAAGGTGCGTGCGGATGGCAAATGCGTCCGGACCCTGACCGTCAAAGTGCGTTACAACGACATGATGGAGGATCAGTGCGGGGAAAGTCTGGAGGAACCCACTGATCTTGAGACCGATATTTACGGTCGCTTGGGCATTCTGTTGCGCAAGGCCTGGCGACGGCGGGTGAGTTTGCGTCTGGTGTCGCTCAAGCTGTCGAATATCTACGACAGTTTTTATCGCAGCGAACTGGCCCTCGACCGTGCTTCCGAACAACGCGAATCACGCCGTCGTCTGGCGCGCATTGTGGATGACTTGAAACGGCGTTGTGGCTCCGGTGCGATCCTGCGGGGACATGATTTCATTCTGCGGGATGCGGTCAAAGAACGTGAACAAAATCCCGGACGAGAAAATTCGGAAAAACCTCCTCGCGAGCGAACGGGCGGTGTCACAGGACGACGACAGACACGAGTGTATCCACCTTCATCGACTCCGGGGCAGGTCATGACAGATCGTGGATCCCGCTATGGAAACACGCTGGATGCGAGCCAGGGCAATCGGGTGCCGGCGCCCCGGCCCAAGCCGGTGCGTCGTCGTGTGGTGGTGCCGGTGGCGTTGAATGTCAAAAGTTATTACTCCTTTCTGAACTCGGCCTTGTCGGTGGAGGACGTCGTGCGCTTGGCCTGTGAACAACAGCAACCTGCCGTGGCCATGGTGGATCAGGGGAATCTGCATGGCGCGGTGCCGTTTTATCAATGCGCCAAAGAGCAGGGGATTCAACCGGTCATCGGGGCGGAGATCGGTGTGGATGGCGATCCCTTGCTGTTATATGTGCAGAACGAAACCGGTTACCGCAACCTGTGCCAACTGCTTTCCTCCAAAACCCCCGTCGAGCCCCCCCCGCCCGCGCCCCGGCAACGCGGACGAAAAGGCCGGAAGAAGCCGGTTCCTGATGCAGCATCGGAATCGATGGCATTGATCCGGCGTTTGAGCGGACATGGACATTGGACGCGGCATCAACTGGCTTCCGTTCCGACGGATGGTTTGATCGCGATTGGAAAGGATCCGCGGCTTCAATCTTTTTTTGAAAACCGGTTTTACCTGGGCGCTGAGCACCCCGGGGCATTGAAAAAATATGCCGGTCAACAGAGTCCCGTGGTGGCGGTGACTCCGGTGCATTATGCCTTGCCGAAGGATTATTGGAAATACGATGTGGTGCAGTCCATTCGCACCCTGACGCTGCTGAAACAGCGTCATCCCGACAAGGACCAGAGCGGGGCTTTGCATTATCCGGCCATGCACACCTGGCGGGACCTGTGGAAGGAGCATCCGGAAGTGTTCGAACGCACTCGGGAGATTGCGGAGCGTTGTCGTGATTTTCAGATGCCCTTGGGACCCCCGCAATTTCCGGATTACCGTCCGCCGGATGGTTCGTCGCCGCGATCTTTTCTGCGCAAGCTGGTGATGAAGGGGCTGGCGGAACGTTATCCGGCGTCCCGGCGCGAACGTGTGCAACGACAGGTGGAGGAGGAACTGGCGATCATTCATGATGTGGGTTACGAGGAATATTTCCTGGTGGTGTGGGATTTGTTACAGGATTGCCGGGCGGCGGGGATTCATTGGATCACGCGTGGGAGCGCGGCGGATTCGTTGGTGTGTTATTGCCTTCGGATCAGTGATGTGTGCCCGATTCGTTTCGAATTGTATTTCAAACGTTTTCTGAACAAGGACCGCATGGCCTTGCACAAGTTGCCGGACATCGATGTGGATTTTCCGCATGATCGGAAGGATGATGTGATTAACCTGATCTTCCGCAAATACGGCGAGAAATACTGTGCCGTAGTGGGGGGATTTTCGACCTACAAATCGCGCGGAGCGATGGGGGATGTCGCCAAAGTGTTGGGTGTTTCGGAATACCAGATCCGGCGGGTAACCGAGCGATTTCCCTATGCGGGCGCGCGGGACATGAGCAGCTTCATTGCGAGAAATCAGGAGTGCCGCGATCTGCCGCTCCAGGAAGAACCTTATTCGACGGCTCTGCGGATGGCGGAGTTTCTGGACGGGTTTCCGCGTTATCCGAAGATGCATCCCTGTGGCGTGGTGTTGTCCCGTCAACCGATGCATCACCTCACTCCGACCTTCAAGGCGAACAAGGGATACCCGACGACGCACTTCGACATGGATGCCGTGGAAGAGATCGGTCTGGTCAAGATGGATATCCTGGCCCAGGGCGGGTTGTCGGTGATGCGGGATGTGCGGGAGATGCTGCAGGAGCGCGGGATTCGGATGGATCTGGATCGGTGTCAATGGCGCATCATGCAGCCGGGTGATGAGACGTTGTCCGAGGCGGTGGAAGCGCCGGAGACCGATCCGTGGACGGACCCGAAGGTCTGGGCGATGATTGCCGGGGGCGGCGCGCGCGCGGTGCATCATATCGAGAGTCCGGCCATGGTGAGTCTTTGCCGGATGTGCAATGTGCGGGAGATTGACGGGTTGGTGGCCATCGTGTCAGTGATTCGTCCGGGCGCGGCCAATGAGCAGAAGAAGCTTCGTTTTACACGGCGTTATCAAAAGATGGAGGAACCGGTCTATCCGCATCCTTCGTTGGCCGATTGCCTGCGGAGTACCTTTGGTCTGGTTGTTTATGAGGAGCACATTCTGCAGATCAGCGAACGGTTTGCCGGTCTGCCTCCCGGTCGGGCGGATGTGTTGCGACGGGCTTTGAACAAGCGGAAGACGGCCACCATTGAGGAGATTCGTCGCGAGTTTTTCGCCTCGGCGGTCAAGCGCGGGCATGGAGAGGGGAAAATTCAGGAAGTGTGGGAACTGGTCAGCGGTTTCAATGGCTACGCGTTCTGCAAGGCGCACAGCACGGCTTATGGGGTGGAGGCGTATCAGTCGGCCTGGATGAAGTATTACTTTCCCGCCGAATTCATGGCGTCGGTGTTGACTCAGGGGAAGGGGTTCTATCATCCGTTGGTTTATGTGCTGGAGTGTGATCGGTTGGGGATTCCCTTGCTGCCGCCATCCATTCATGCGCCGGGGCCGGGTTATCAGGTGGAGCGTTTGGGGAATCCTGCGGAGTCCCGGCAGACATCACAACGTCATCGACTGGCGAAACGGGGCATTCGTGTGCCGTTGAGCGCGGTCAAGGGTTTGACGGAGCAGACGGTGCAACGGGTGGTCAGCGAGCGTGCGAAGGGGCGGTTTGTCTCGATGGCTGATTTCCATCGGCGGGTGTTTCCGTTGTCGGATGAGATGGAGCGATTGATCCGGGTGGGGGCGTTTGACGCGTTTGGCAAGACGCGTACGTCCCAGTTCTGGGTGTCGCAGTTTTTGTGCCGGACTTTTTCGGATCGGGAATGTCCGGACCAGGGCTGGTTGTTGCCGCCGCCGGATACCGAACGTTTGCCGAAAACCACCTTGCAGGAACCTTCATGGCAGCAGCGTCTGGAGTGGGAAAACGAGGCCCTGGGGTTTCCGGTGTCGGGGCATTTGCTGGATCTGTATCCGGAGGTGGCGTGGGAGACCTATTGTCCGGTGAAACGTCTGGGACATTACATCGGACAGGAAGTCACCACCTGCGGTTTGGTGATCGAGCAGCGGCTGCATCATCAGGTTACGGGAGAGCCCATGAAGTTCCTCACCCTGGCGGACTGGACCGGGATGGTGGAGACGGAGTTGTTTGCGCCGACGTATCGGAGCTATGGATTGGCCACGGTGCGGTATCCGGTGCTGGAGGTCAACGCCCGGGTGGAACCTTACGAGAATGGGAGAGGATTTTCCTTGCGGGTTTTAAGAGCTGGCAAGCCCCGGAAATGTTCGGGATGACTTGGTGCTTTGTTTTGGTTATTCCCAATCATGGGAGTGACCATCATGTGAAAGCACCGGACAACTTTCTATCCGTTCCGGGTTGAAAAACAAATTTTCCATTGTTTATTGCCCAACTTGACTGCGAGGAATAGTTTGGTTGTATTGTTGGGAATGTCGGCAGTGTCTGCTTTTTGAATTTTCATAGATGCTTTCGATGGTCGCGCAACTGATATTCCCGGCACAGGATCTACCAACCTCAGGCATTGGGTGGGAAGAGAAATGAATCTTAAAACCAAACAACGGATGAATCAGGCGATTTCCACCCTCTGGGTTGGAGTGCTTGGGTTGTTGTTTGCTTATCCATTTCTGTGGATGGCGATGTCGGCGTTCAAAGAGAATAATCAAATTTTTCAGCCATTGGAATTCTGGCCCTCCAGCTGGAATACGGAATTCTTCCATCAACTTACGTCAGGTGAATGGATTCCGTTTTGGAAAGTCTTGATGAACTCATTGATCATCGCTGTGGGGCAGGCCCTGGGGGCGGTCTTCATTACCTCGCTTGCCGGGTTTGTGTTTGCGAAGCACCGGTTCCGGGGGCGGGGATTCCTGTTTGTGACCTGTTTGTGTTTGATTGTATTGCCGCGTCAGATGTTGGCCGTTCCACTATTTCAGTGGATCCACAGCGTGGGGCTTTATGATTCGATGTTTGGAGTGATTTTACCGGGGGTGGTGAGTGGCTTGGGGGTGTTGTATTTTACTCAGGTCTTCAAGCAGATTCCGGATCCGTACCTGGAAGCAGCCCGTATCGAAGGGGCGGGGGAATGGCGCACCTATTGGCTGGTCTTGCCCATGCTTGGTTCCTCTTTGCTGAGCTATGGTCTGATTCATTTTATCCTGGCCTGGAACGAACACCTGGTTCCCATGTTGGTCTTGAATACACCTGAACATCAAACCCTTCCTCTGGCGCTAAGCAGTCTTTATGGAAGCAGTCTGCGGTTTCCGTATGCCGTCCTCATGGCGGGTTCCTTCATGGCGATGATTCCCACCACTGTTTTCTTTTTGATCAGTTATCGACGTTTCAAGAATTCGCTTGCGAACGTTTTGAACAGCTAGTCAGAAACCATAATGATTTGCCCGGGCTGAGTAAACTAGCCCAGAATTTGATTATTTGATTATGCGTTACCAACTTGTTGTCATGAATATGTAAAAAGATGTCCGTATTTTAATTTTGTGACACTTTGTGTTTTCTTTGGGGCTGGTGTTCCACAATGATGATCCGGTGCACGGCAGTTCTCAAAAACTATGGATCGTTGTTGAGGTTAGGATCTTCGTTGGGATTTTTTGTTTCAACCTGTTTTCCGGAATCTTGCCGCTTCGCATGCATGGTGAACCTGTATCATCTCAGGATTACGTTTTTGAAAGATATCACCCGTGTGATGATATAGGTTTTGAGAATATCTACGATATAGAATTAGGGGCTGGGACCAGTGTTTGGTTTGCTTCCTGGGGGGATGGCATCGCACGTGTCGACGAAACAAGTTGGCGACATTACAGCGAAGATTCAGAATCACCACTGCCATCAAATTTCGTGAAATCACTCACCTTTCATGCAGAAAGAAATCAACTTTGGGCAGCTACGACAAAAGGAGTCGTGGTTATTAGCGGAGACGAAGTCCAAAAAGTTCCCCTTCCAGAAAACTTTGAACCAACCTGTGTCCTGATCAATGATGATCAAACCGTCTTCATTGGATCCAGAAAGGGGCAGGTGATCAGCTCTTCACTTAGCCGGTTTGATCTGTCTGGCAAATTCAATTGGGAAACACTCCTTGAAGCAGGTCCGGGCAACTCATTCAGTGTCGATGAAATGATCGAGGGCGCCGATGGAAATATCTGGGTAGCTCGGAATCGCTCTGGAGTGGTCAGGTTATCAAGTGGTGAAACGCGCAATTTTACACCAGAAGAAACGGGGGTTAAAAGAGCTAATCAAATTATTCGCCTGTCAGATGACACGTTAATCTTAGCGGGCTCAGGTACGCCTTCGCGTTTTAAGGGAGGGCAATGGCAGCCAATATCGGCACTCGAAGCCGTTTATCGTTCCTGTGAATTGGTGGACGGTAACCTGATTTTTGGAAAATTAAACGGCAATATCATCACTCTGGACGGTTCCAAAATAGAGGTTTTATGGAATCCTGATCAATCGAATATCAGAATAAGATCCATCGTTCAGGATCACAGCGGCAGGATTTGGCTTGGAGAAAAAGGAGGCATAATCAAAGGCGCTCCGAGGCGCTAGATCAATTCCGGCTTGGCTGAAAATTACAGAGGGAGGTTTATTGGGATTGCCTGTATTTACACCGACTCACATGGTTTCCTTGCGATCAATGATCAAAACGAACTGACCAGCTACGATCCATCCACCAAACAATGGGTAACCAAAATGGCTTTGCCTGGTGCCCCTTCATTTGATCAGGAGATGATCATTGTCAACGGACTATTACGCATTTTATCGGAGGGCAAAATTTACGATGTCAATCTTGACTCCTTTCAGTTGGGCGATAGGACCCACTCTCCCACACAAACGCGGATAACCGGTTTTATTAACTATGGAAAAGAATCCATTTTCATATCCAGTATGGAAGGTTGTTTTTTGTGGGAAAATGGAAAGTGGGTAAGTTTCGGGAGCAAGGACGCAGCTTATGCCTCTTGTGTCGTACCCTTGTCTGAGACCATTGCCATCATCAGAGAGGATGGAGTGGAGCTATGGAGAAAAGGATCATTGGTGCATTCGTGGGAGGAACCCACACGTCATGCTGACACAAAGTACTATTTTGTGGAACCGATCGATGATCATACCTCCATTGCCGGGATCCTGGGACAGGGCCTTTATTTGTTGGAGGCAGGAAAACCATATGTGGCGTTAGACAATTGCAATGGGCTTCACAGTAAACGATGCACGAGTGCTTTGAACGCCACGAATGGCGATCTTTGGGTTGGTTATGAGGGAGGAGGCGTTGCATGTCTGCGTGATGGTCGTTGGGTGGAGTTCGCCTTTGACAATGGAGTGCTCAACGAAACGGTGCTGGGAATCATTGAACATCCCTCAGGTGAAATTTGGGTGACGACGGAGGATTATGGGCTTTTCAGGTTCAACCCGGATCAAATTGCCCCTGAAACTACGATGGCCCGAGCCCCGGACAAGCTTGGGAGAAATCAAGTGGCTGTGTTTGCATTTGAGGGGCACGATGGATGGCATGAGACAAAAGAACAGGACCTGGTGTTTTCATGGAGAATTGTATCCTCTGCTGAGCCTGAGTTATCGCAATCGGGTATATGGAGTGAATATTCAGCCAATCGTTCTGTTTTGATTGAAGCGCTCGGGAAACCCGGTGCTTACACCTTTCAGGTAAGGGCCCAGGACCGGGGCTTCAACACGGATATGACTCCGGCTATTCACGAGTTCGAGGTGACTCCGCCTTTTTGGAGCACCAGTGCTTTTTTGGTTCCCATGTTGGGAATGACTGGTTTGGCTGGATTGCTTGCCATAAAAGTATTTAACAGTCACAAAAAAATTAAACATCACGTTGATGAATTGGATAAACGTGTGCAAGAGCGAACGAGCGAACTGCAATTTACATCTGAAAATTTGCTGTTGGAAAAAGAACGCCTGGAGGCAACCATTCACAGCACCGCGGATGCAATCATTGCCATTGATGAACAAGACAGAATTACCTTTTATAACCAGGCTGCTCTTTTGCTCGTCAGAGACGGACAGCAGTTGCTGAATGGGAAACCATTGCATCAAGTGTTTCAGTTTTCGGATCAGATATCTTTCCAGTCACTTGTCGGTTCGGTCGATGATACATTCAATCCCAATCCATCCGGAATGGTAACTGCAAAAGCGGGAACAGGAGGCGCGGTGGAGTTTGATTACAATACAGGTGTGGTGAAATCCGGTTCGAAGATTATAGGTTTCGTGTTGGCTTTCAGGGATCGTTCCACCATGAAGGAATTGGAGCGTGAACGACAAAGACGCAGCAATCTGGAATCTCTTGGTTTGGTGGCGGGTGGCATTGCTCATGATTTTAATAATTTCCTTGCAGCGATTTTGGGTAATATCTCAGTTTTGGAACAAATATGTCCGGATGATGCAAAGGTGAAGAAAGCGCTGCAACAATCCCGCAGTGCCTCCATCAATGCAAAATCTTTGACCAAACAGCTGTTGACCTTCGCCAAGGGAGGGAATCCTAATCTTGAACTTGGAAATCTTGCTGAAACAGTTCGATCCTCAGCTGAGTTTTGTGTTCGTGGAACAGCTCATGAGTGTCAGTTTGACATCGATCCAGACCTTCCACTGGTTGAAATGGATGCCGGTCAAATGACCCACGTGATTCATAACATCGTTTTGAATGCTATGCAGTCCATGGATCACCATGGTGTCGTTCGAATCACCGCTTCAAAAGAACGGTTACGGAATGATGATCGTGAGCCGGAAAGAAATGTTGTTCGAGTTTCCATTGCCGATAGCGGAGAAGGCATTCCAGCGGATAAATTGGATAAGGTTTTTGATCCATACTTTACGTCCAAAACCAACGGTTCCGGGATTGGGCTTGCTGTATGCCATTCCATTGTCGAACAACACCAGGGAATCATTTCCATCAAATCCAAACCCGGTCATGGAACGGTTGTGACCATCGAACTTCCCGTCCCAGTCCAGGAGGTGTTGAATGAAGCGGAAAAGAAACAGGAATATGAGCGTCCCAGTCTTGTGAAAAAACAACATCTCAGAATCCTTGTGATGGACGATAATCCCTCCATTCTGGATTTGTTGAATCAATTTCTGGAACTTATGGGACATGAAGATGTTGGTGTGGTAAATGGAGAATTGGCTCTGCAGGAGATTCGTTCCTCACTGCACAGTTCAAATCCCATTGATGTTTGTATCCTGGATCTGACCATCCCCGGTTCTTTGGGTGGCTTGCAAGTTGCGGAAACGATACGCAAGGAAGGATTGGCTATCTACACCATTGCATCCAGCGGATATTCAGCAGATGAGATTCGACCTGAACAGAAGAACTCCGTATTTGACGACTTTCTTCATAAGCCATATACATTTGAGGAACTGGCCCATTGTCTGTCTAAAATCAATCCACAACGGCAGTAGGGCGGAAAGATTCTTAAAGTATCTATGTTGAACCAGCAAAACGAGGCCGGGGATTTATTTCATATTTGTTTACCTGGCTCCAAACCGGGTGAACGCGTTAAAATGATTTTTTGCCATATTCCTTCAGGTAAATTCCGCATGGGCCATCATCGTAGCAACCATAGTGTCGAACCTGGAACAGTTGAAAGTGTTCAGTCTTTTTGGATGGGACAGACGCCGGTGACTCAACAACAATTCAATTGCTGGAAAGCCACACTTCCGAAGGAAAAACAACCGGACTCTTCGGGGCCGAAGGACCATCCTGCAGATTTCATGAACTGGTTTCAAGCCATGGAGTTTTGTAAATGGATGATCGAGTTGTGCAAGGATCAAATGCCCGAACAGTTTGAACTGGCGTCATTACCTACTGAAGCTCAATGGGAGTATGCCTGCCGGGCGGGTTCAAATACTGAATATTGGAATGGTGATGGTGAAAAAGCATTGGATGAAGTGGGGTGGTTTGGAGAGGTTTCAAGACGTTCAGTGGCGAAGAAACGATGCAATCCATGGGGGCTTTATGATGTGCATGGAAATGTCTGGGAGTGGTGTTGGGATGGGTGGAATGATCTCATTCCCAAGAGACATAAAATTCAGCAAACGAAGAAAGAGAAGAAACTCATCGAGTTGCCACCAGAAGTTACCTCTTACCGCATATTGAAAGGTGGCTCATGTGAAGAACCTGCCAGTAAATGCCGCTCAGCCAGCCGCATAGAATCAATTGCCGAAAATTCAGCGAGTGATGGCGGTTTTCGTGTTTGTCTGGTGTCTCCTGTTTCATCGAGACAGAGCAAAATACTACATTTTACTAAATAATTTATGCCAAAAAAAGATGCATCAAGAAAATCACGACCAAATTTGAAGCGGCCCTTGAATCGGTTTTCCCTCAACTAAGGTGATTTCTTTTTCTTGGCATAACTCCGTTTGCCGAAGAGTGATGTTCCGATGCGGACGATGGTGGAGCCTTCTTCGATGGCGATCTCATAGTCGTTGCTCATGCCCATGCTGAGGACCGGGAAGGGGACACCCATGACGTCTTCACATTCCTTGCGAAGGTCGTTGAGTTGACGGAATACCGGGCGGGTTTTCTCCGGTTCCGGAGTCCAGGGTGCCATGGTCATGAATCCATGGATTTCCAGGCGGTCAAAGTCATTCAGTTCCTCTATCTGTTCGATCACCTCGGCGGGACTGAATCCGTGCTTGCTGGCTTCTCCGGATATGTTGATTTCGAGTAAAATTCTGGCTGTTCTCGCCTGTTTTTCACAGGATTCCTGAAGGGCTTCCGCGAGGCGAAAGCTGTCCACTCCATGGATCATATGGAACAGTCGTACCGCATCTCTGGCTTTATTGGTTTGAAGATGACCGATGAAGTGCCATTCAGCATTGCGTGGGCCTTGGGGGATTTTTAGTTTGGCTTCTTGAATCTTGTTCTCGCCAAAACAGGTTAATCCGTAATCTGATGCCTCATGGACGCGGTCAATCTTATGTCCTTTGCTGACTGCAAGCAGGGTTACTTCGGATGGATCGCGTTGTGCCTGCTCGCAAGCGGCTGCGATTTTCTGTTGAATGTTCGATAAATTGGTTTCCAATTCCATGGGCATTCAATTTTGCGCTGAAGGGTCTATTTGGATTCTTTGGGAGCAAGACGTTCAAAGTCGAGTTTTTCGAAGGCAGGCAGTCTCATTTTCAGGGGGCCGTATATTTCACTGGATCCGTGAATCGAATCGCCTCCGATTCGCTTAAGGAGAAACTGAATATGCCCACCTCCAACCAAGGTGGCATTGACTTCCCCTTTGCGCAAAGGGCGGACTGCATCCTGGATGCCTCCCATTTCAATCTTTTCCACCTCATCCAATGCAATGTCTGTGACGGTTTCACCCAATTGGTATTGCAGGGTATCAGCCGAAGCTCCGACCAGTTTTCCTACGAGTTTATCTCCATTTCGCAGGGTGAGCAGATCTTGTGTGGATTGCGGATGGTTTGTCGGAGGAGCTTCAAAGCGACCGTCCCATTCCCGGATTTTGATATTGCTGACGCGCAGAGCCCCCTGTCCTTGATGCACCAGACGGATACCCTTGCCGACTCCGGCGAAGCCTCCCTGATCCACCCATCTCTTGATCAATTTGCCATTCACCAGAAGGCTGATGCTGTTGTCTGATTTATTGGTGCGAACATCAATGTGAGCTTTCTCGGATTGCCGGAAAATAGGTGTCTGGGTCATGCCCAGATATTGAAGGGGTTCCTTTTGTTTGACCATCAGGACATTGACGGCGTAGCTCGTCAGTTGAAGACTATAGAAACCTCCAAAATTCGGTTCCAGATCCTTGTCGGCGAGACTGACTGGTTGGAGGTAGTCGGTATAGAGCGCCACGGCGAGGTTGAGCGATCCTTTCCATTCCATATCGAATTCCATGCGCATCCTGTCCGGCATGCCGATGATGCGAGCGATGGAAGCCGCCTTTAAGGCATAGAAAGCGCCATTGCGATAAGCCCAGTCACCTCCGTCAAGTTCCTTGGTGGTGACCTTTCCCATGGTCCAGCCATCCAGTCCTTTGGGGCCTTCAAAGATGAATTTGGTGTCTGAATGCATGAATTCCGCCCATTGCCAGTGTTGACGGGGTATATTCAGTCGCCCGCTGAAAGGGGTGTCGATGGCTAAATAATCTGCCGTTAACCCCACCAAATCGCCGGTGTAAGTGTCACCGTTTGCCAGTTGAAGGCGTAGTCTTTCTTTGGGAATGCTGTTTTCGTTCGGGCGATCACCGAGAACAATTTCATCCAGTGATTCGGAATCAAATTCAAACGGTGTGTTGATATCGGTCCGGTTCCACAAGGTTTTGCCGGGGTATTCAAAGGTATGGAGCATTCCGGATAATTGATCTCCATTCACCAGTAGCAACATGTCCTTCGATAAGGGAGGTGTCGCGGGTTCGAGTTCGGGGACCGTTGCCAGGGGAGTCTTGGATGCCTCGGGAGCTGGTTGGGTTGTACCTGATGCAATGGGGGCGGGGGTGTTCGTTCCCAGCTCCTCAATGGTGTCCTGTGCCTGCAACCTTCCTGGGAGGATGCAACAGAGGCTAAGGGCGATGGTCCATGTTCCAATATGTATCCGCTGCTTGCTCATACTGTTGCGATTGAAGTTTAAGGTTGAACTCGATTTGTCGAATGGCCGCGCTCTTGAACTGGAGATCTCCAAAGTGCTGGCTTTCCCCAATCAAAAGATTGTCATTCCAGGAAACCAGGTTGAAAGACAGGCTGCCTCCACCGGCAAAGTGGGCGCGAATTTCCCGGGGATTATCAGGTTCGTTTTCCTCTTTGGCCGTATCGCTGTTGAAGTGGATTTGCTTGATCCGTTCCATCGGAATGCGGATGTCCCGTTCTTTGCGTAATCGAAAATGAACTTTGCGGTCCTGGATTTCCACCACATCACCCTTGGGTTTGTCGTGATTGATCAGGTAAAGCACGTCGCTTTCTGTTGTTTGATCCAGATTCAGATCGGATTCATCCGTGCCGTCCCATTCGGTAACCAGCATGTTGCTCAGGGAAAAGGATGATGCGCTGAGTTGAGAGGCGAGTGAGATGCCTTTGCCTTCCGCGACGAAGCCACGGTTATCACGGAATGTTGCGGCGAGTGTGTCGTCAATATAGACGGCAAACTTGGCTGTTTCACGGTGGGCCCGGATGCTGAAACGCGCCTGATTGCGGCCTGAGAGGTTTTCGATGCGAGTCTGACCAAGCGTGAGCACTCCGGTTCCGGGTTGAACGCGCTGGAAGGAGACGAACTGGGGGCTCAGGAAGAAGATGTAGGATCCCTGCCGGTAATCAAACCGATTGAAGGTATCCGTGAAAAGGGTCACACTCAGTTGATACGGTTGATCCCATTCCAGATCAAAGGACAGGTTGCAGGAATCGGATAAATCAAAATTTCTTCCCAACACGCCACGATTAACGATGCGTAATTGACCGTCCGCGTATGACCAACCGTTTTGCCCCTGGCCCAATTCCCATTCGCTGATGTCGTTGGGTCCCTCATACAGAACCTTGTATCCGCTCATTAGAAAGGCGATGCGTTTCAATGCCGCTCGGTCGGTCTCCAGCCGACCTCCAAACCAGGTGGTCAGGGCCACTCGTTCCTGACCGAGAAAGTCGAGGTTGCCGTAGATTAAATCGCCATTATTGAATTCAATACGGCATTCCGGCTGGATCTGACTCGACACGCTTGAACGAGGAGTTAGACGCAGTCGTGAGAGATGATCCAATTGAAATCGCACCGCATTGCTTGAAAGGGGGTGTTTCCAATGTAATCCCTCTGTATTCGATAATCCCTGTATTTCGCCGTGTAGGTCGGAACCGTCCGTCAGCTCAAGAATTTGGTCGGAAGAGAAACCGTTTTGGTTTTCCTGTCCTTGTGTGTTGATGCCAATGGATGCCATCAGCATTGCAATGGCCACCATGCAAGGTCTGGATGAGGTGAGTGAATGGGGCAGGACATCAACGTTCATAGATTGGAAGAAATCGGTAGTTTAATGCCAATGACAACAGAGAAGCCGAGGTGCTGAAAGTGGAACCGAATTGACCGTCCCAGCTTCCGTCTGAATTCTGAGCCTGCTTGAGCTCGGCGATGTTTTCCCTGTTCCATGCGTTCCATTCCTCTGGTGAGGCGTGGAAAAACGCCTGTGAGCCGTAATAGAGGAAGTAATGATAGTAACTCGAAGATTTGGTGGATCGCTTGAGAAAGGTGAAAGCCGATTGGTATGCGGCGGTTTCCTTTCGCTTGGCCAGCGCCAATACCAGGCAACCGATGGCCGTGCGGGGGCCGTTGGGGCCGGATGCGGAGGTGTAGCCGAAACCTCCATCGGTGGATTGACAGGATAAAAAGTATTCCAATCCTTTCTCAATGGCTTCCTGTGGAACCGACAAACCTGCGTTGCGTGCGGCAAAGAGTGCGACCATTTGGGCTCCGCTGACAGTGGTGTCGGCGTCTTTGCTTTCCGGTGAATAACGCCAGGCGTTTTTGGGATTGTTGGATTGACTGGTCAGAATCAGATTGATGGCGAGTTCCAGGGCAGGTCCGATACGTTCATCCACCACTGATCCGTACGCTTCCGCCAGCGCAAGGGTGGCAAATCCGTGGTTGTACATAGTCCTTCCGATGTAGCCGGTGCGTGGATTTTGTTCGGATAGGATAAAGTCCAAAGCGCGGCTGACGGTCAGGGCGTAGGGCCCGTGATTCGGATCATCGCCGTGCGCCAGAATGCTCACCAGGGTCAGTCCCACGACGCCTGGTTCCATGCCGTAAGGGCGATCGTTCCAGTTGCCGCGTTCACTTTGAGATCCCGAAAGAAACTGCAGGCCCTTGACGTAGATGCGGTCGACCTCCGTAGCGGCCAGATCAATTTGATCTGTGAACAATTGTTGAGCCTGGGGCTGTTCCATTGTGGATGGAGCAAACAGCAGCACCCAGAGCAGCAGTGGTAGATAATGTAAATGACGAAAACTCATGGGGTGCCTCCATTCTGTGTGGATGGATTGGCGGTTGCCGGAGGGGTGAGTTGTTCCAGTTTTTGGAAGTAAGCTTCAAAGGAACTGCGAAACTCGACAGGTAAATTGGCGGCCTGACCGCTGCCGCGGGACACGCTGCGCGATTCGCCTTCGTTTCCATCGTCCTTACCGCCAGGGTTGGAAGATTCCTGATTGGTATCGCCTCCGGCGGTGCTGCCTCCGCCGGTCTGACTGTTGGCCTGTTCACCCATGCCCTGACTGGCCATCATCATCTGCATCATAAAGGACATCGCCTGACTTGCGCTGGAGGAACTGCTGCTTTGTTGAGATTGTTCGTTCAGAATATTAATCAGATCGGTCAAGGCGTGAACGGAATCGGTTTCCGGCTTGACCGCTCGGTCATCGGTTTGCCCTCTGGCCAGTGCGTCGGCTGCATTCCCCATGTGAGAGTGAACCTCTTCAAAGATGGGATCCAGGAAGGGCATCGGCAGTTCGGCCCGGACATCGAGCACTTTTTCCTGCATGTCACTTTGTTGTTGGCTGAGTTCCTTTGCCTTTTCGATGGTGATTTCGGGAGCGGAGGACTGTTGTCGTTCCAGCAGCTTTGTTTGCATGCGCAGATTCAGTTCTCCTTCGCGGGTTCGCAACAAGGCCATCAACTGTTCCGTGAAATCCTGTTGCTCGCCCTCACCACCACCGCCTTCACCGCCGCCGCCACCTTCGGAATCCTGTTCAGGCTCCAGGTGCTTGGCCCAATCTTCAAATTGTTTGGCCCAGGCCGCCACTTGATCGGCTGCTTCCATGGTGATGTTTTTGAGGATGAGTTCGCGGGAGGATATCAGTCCTTCTTCGGTCTGTTTTTCTTTCATTTCTTCGCTGACCTCGCCGTAAGGCTCTTTTTGGGTGCGTTCGAAGAATCGACCGATTTCTTCCTGAAGTTCTTTGGATTGCGCTGCGGTTTCGTTCTGAGTTTCCCCGAGCTTGTCATGCAGCGCACGCCAGCGTGGGGCCAGTTCGTCAGGGAACAGGCCAATGGTGTCCTCGGCTCCTTCCATCAGGGTTGCCTCAAGTTCGGTTTCGACCCGACTCAAAGAGCGAAGCCGTTGGGCCAGAGTCAAGGCCTGCAACTGATCCAGATCCTCATTCACCATCGCTTGGAGAGCTTCAAGGCTTTCCATGATTTCCTGCTCCGTTTGCTGGGCTTCCTGCATCGCTTGCTGTGCGCTTTGGGAGGCAGAGCTCTGAGATGATTGAGAACTTTGGGAGGACTGTGAGCTTTGCGAACTCTGTGAAGCTTGGGACGCTTCGGCGGCTTCACTCAGGGATTGTGCGGCTTGTTGCATTTGTTCGTTGGCCAACTGCTGCATTTCACTGAGGGTCTTCGACCATTCGGACATGACTTCATCGGTGAACGCCGGATTGCGCATGCCTTCGCGCAAGGTTTCCATTCCCTTTCGGGCGAGTTCGGCCAGTTGGGCGGCATTCAGTTTTTGGTCGGTTGCCTGGTCTTCCAGGCGCGATGCCAGGTCTTCGGGGGAAAGATTGTCCATGTCCGCCAGAGCTTCGTCGGTTGCTCCAGCGATGGATTGTTCCAGCCGGGATACATCTTCCAGTTGAGTCAGGAGCGCTTCGAGTTCCTGACGCACACGTTCGGCATGTTCGACCGAACTGACAATGTGGATGCGGTAGACTGGGGTTTCGGTTGGCGTGCGATCCGGATAGAAATCAGTGACGAAGCCGGTCAATTCCACCACATCACCCGGAGCAACGTCATATAGGTTGGGGCTAAAATAGAAAGATACCTTGAGTTCTTGCTGGGAAGCATTCAGGGCGCCGTCCCTGAAATCGAAATTCAAAGTGTCTTCCGAGGGTTGGATGCCATTCATCGTTTCCCAGTTGATGCCAAATTCGTTGACCCCGAAGTCGTCGCGCACTTCGGTTTTGAGTTCGAGTGCTTCCGTTTCCAGAATGGCCATTTCTCGCGCCATTTCGGGGAACTGAAACGATGGTGCCTGGTCTTCTCGTTGACGGATGCTCAGGTTCCAGGGTTGTGCGTTGGTGAATCCGAATTGATCTTTCCATCCCAAACCGGCTTCGTACACGTCGGTGGATTCCATCCAGTCTGTTGAAAAACTGGCGTCTTCAATGCTTACCGGCGCCAGTTCAAGTTGTCCCCACTGGAGGTTCACTGATTGCAGTTCACGATTGATGGTTCCTTTCAGTTGCACCTTGGAACCTTTTAGCAGGTCCAGGCCCCCTGAAGTGACGTCCGAGGTTTCATCGTCGTGCTTCAGATAGTCCGGCATGCGGATGCTGGCCTGCAGCGATGCCAGGGTGGGGCGTTGCATCGGTGTGACGGTAGATTGAGCCGATCCGTCTCCCACGCTGACCTGCATGGCTGTTTCTTTGAATTGACCGGGAATCTCGAGACGAATGTGATTGTCTTCAACTTTCCCGGTGACCTCGTAGCCTGATTCCAGTTGAACGGTGACTTGATCCGGTTTCCAGAAGGAAAGGTAATTGACCTTGGCTTCCATCCAGAATGGTTCACCCCGGATGGTGAGGTGTTCCTCCGTCAACGGCTCCACCGTGACAAGTGTATAACGGGGAGTGGCTCCACCCGGGTTGATCCATCTGCTGAGGGCGTTTGAGAAAGCTCCCGGCAGGAGGACGAGCAAGATGAGGGATGCTGCGGCAAGAAGTATGGATGTGAAACCCAGTCTGCGAAGCCATGTGTGGGAGATGGCCAGGATGAAATTGCAGTTTTTGGCATCGGCGTCCACTTGTTGGACGGCCGCTTCGTAGAGTTCCTCGGAATAATTGGTTTCGTCCGATGAGTCTTCGGTCAGCTCAACAATTCCGAGCAAACGATCACCCAGTATACGATAACGCCGCTGGACGAGTCTGGAGTAGTCCCGCAGGTTCCGTTCTGCAATCAACCATCGCCATCCCCACCAGCCAATCGCCAAACCCATGATGGTTAAAGCTCCCAGAAGCAGCACCCCGCGCACCATGCTCGGCGTGTCCTGCCATCGGTCGAGGACGAACACGCAAAGGAAAGAAAACAAACAGGCAAACACGCACCAGACACCGCAAAGCGCCAGCTCGGCACGCCAGAGCTTCGCCTTCAGTTCGGCGAATTGCCCTTGAAGTCGTTCCGGCAAATGATGCGGTTCGATGGGTTGTTTGCTGTTCACTCTCTGCATACTGCTTTAGGTGTTCCGGTTCGTCAAATATGCTTCATTGGGTTCTGGTTGAATTTCAATACTTCCAACACTATACCAATCCGAAATATTTCCTTCCGATCCAATAAATGGACATCAATCCCAACAACAATCCGCCCCACGCAGGGTGTGACCAGAGTCGAAAGCGGATTTCAATGGGTTTGGGTTCCGGGAGCACCGAGATTTGTTCGATCAGGGATTTTAATCCCGAGGTGTCCACTTTCTTGCCCCGGGAGACTCTGGTTAATTCCTCCAGAACATCTCCGCGTGCGGGTTGACCGATCTTTTCCACCACCGGACGCAACACTTCGATCCGTGTTTCCAGCTTCCGATCTTCATCCGGAGCTTGAATATCCATGACATGAATGCCGGATTCGCGTGCTTCCATGGTCGCATGAAAGACGCCCCAACCACCTTCCTCCGCTTCCATTTGAAACGTCTCCTTGCGCCCGCTGGGGTGGGTGATGGTTGCGGACACTTTGCCTTCCTGTAGAGGATAACCGCTCCGATCCATGACACTTGCGCTAAGGTAAACCGTTTGTCCCATTTCTGGTTTTTCCGGGGTGTAGGTCAGCCGGATGCCTTCATCTTCCGAAATGTGTCTTTGATGTGCCATCCAGCGGACGACCTGACTCCAGAAGCGATAATGGTAGAGGTCCTCCACACCCCGACGCCAGCGCCAGGCGCTGTCGGTGCCCATGAACAAAACTTTGCCATTACCGAACGGTCGGATCGCGAGGAGGGGAATGCGTCCCCAATTGTTTCGGATGGAATCATGCACGGCCAGGATCTCGGAACCCGGTCTGCCTTTCTCCACGGCGGTGGACCAGTAAAAGCCGGGAAGTTGACGCCACAGTTCAGTGTTGCGTTCTGAGGAAATGTCGAACCTTGTCAGCCAATGGCCGGAACCCAGTCGGGTCAAGGCCAGTTGTGCTTCGTTTTGGAGTCCGATGCCTTCGGGACGCTCTAGATCGAATTGAACCGGGATCATTTCCTCAATCGCAGAGTCCAACCAGGTGGTGTGTCGACCGCGTCGGCCGGGCATCAGGACGAGCCCCCCTGCCTGCTGTTCGACGAGTCCGCGGATCAATTCGGCATCTTCGGCCGTTAATCCGCTTTCACCAATGCCGACGTCTCCCAGAAAAACAACGTCATAGGGGGCGATCAGGTCTTTGCTGTTGGGAAACTGGCTCAGATAATGACGTCCACCACCCATGCCGCCCTGCGGGTGAAACAACAGACAGGACATGTCCACGCCCGGGTCACGCTCCAAGGCGTTGCGGAGGTAACGGTATTCCCATCGCGGGTAGGAATCGATGACCAGCACCTTGAGGGTTTCCATGCGGATGTTGATGGAAAATTGAGCATCATTGTTGTCCGGCAATGCTTCGCCTTCCTGAACTGGCAGGGACAAGGTCAATGACCGTTCCCCGACTTTCTGTGGCGACCAGACAATGGTCTCCTGAAGATCGGTGGAAGCCGGCAGTATGATTTCCTTTTCGGCCACGATCTCGCCTTCGTCGCTGAGGGTGGCGGTGAAGGTGAAGTCTTTCTGCATGCGGTTGTGCGCGTGGAATGGAATGGAAATCTGTTCACCCATTAAACCGTAAGCCGGGGCGCTCACCGTGGATAATTCGATATCAGGCAGAGGTGTTTCGCGACCGACCTGCACCGCGAAGACCGGGACGGAGTGATTGCGATACTGAGCTCCTGCAAGAGCGGGGGAATCACCAAGATTCCAGTCGCCGTCGGAGATGAGCAAAACAGCCTTGAGATTGGATTCTCGCTGTAGCACCGATTCGAGAGCACGGTTGATGTCGGTACCTTCAACGGTGATGTCTTCGAGGTCTTCACCTTGTTCGGAAGGCGGTTCGGCAAAGGCGTCCACCATGAGTCGTGAAGTGGATTCGAGAGGTTCGAGCAGATCGGAGGCCAGCTGTTCGCTGACCCATTCCCCTCGGGAAATAACCTGGTTGGTGTGAATGACGTCGCGGGTTGTCATGCTTGCTGAGACATCGTTCAACACAACGACCGCCGGTTCTTCAGCCCATTCAACCACTTGAATGCGTTCCGGACGCAACAACGTGATCAACAGTAGCAAAATGATCAGAACGCGAAAGGCCTCCAAACCCAGGATTTGACGCGATTTTGCATTTGCCACGCATATCCTCCAGGAAAACCATAGCGCAAGCCCGCCCATGACAAGAGCCATGAGAATAAGCAGCGGAGAACTGGCAAAGGTCCAATGGCTCATGATGCGGTTCCTGCGGTTGAAGGTTGTGCTTTCTTCAGAAAGGCGGCCTGGGCTACAGTGCCCGGCCCGGTCATCATTAGCCAGCTTTCCACCAGCAGGAACAGCAACATTAGGAACACGAACACGCGCCAGACCTCACCCTGCAGTTTGGAATCTCCCTGGCCCGCTTTTTCCTGAAACATCTGAAAGTTCTGTCCTTCAAAGAGGGGGGCCACTTCCTCCTGCGTCGTGATGGTGAGATCATATTCGGATGCCGGGGTGTTGACGGCGGCCAGACGCTCTCCCAGTCGATAAACTCCGGCGTGCCAGGCCATCTGGTGTTCCGATCCTTCATCAACCGGTTGCCAACCTGCTTCCAGATCGATTTCGCTGATCTCACCGCAGGTCCAGTAAAGTGTGCTTTCCAGTCTTCCGGTTCCGTCCTGACTCATGCGTTGCAGCATGGGGAGCAGCACGGGGCCTTGGTCCAATCCAGACCAGTCTCCGATCGGGAGTGTGGTCACAAAATAGATCGAACCTTGTCCGACCTTTTGATGCACCAACAAGGGTTCGCCATCGGAAAAGGCGGCCATTACGCTGTCGCTATGCTGAATCCGGCGTCTTTTCAGCACTTCCAATTGATCCAGTGGAATACTGAAACCTTCATTGGTATCCGCCAAAGGTCCGGTATCCTTTTCCCATCTGCCAACGACAAAAGATCCAAAGTTGGGGGCGGTTTCCATATCCATCCAACGCGCGCCTGCAAAGGTGGTGTCGCTGTTATTGGGGAAATAATCCGGGAAACACACCACCACGCCGCCTTCCGTGGCGAACTGCATCAATTGGGTGGCCTGATCCCCCTTGGGGAGTTCGCCCTGCCAGCTGATCAATGAAATGTCTTTTGCTTGAAGGGTGTTTCCGGACGGGCGCGTTTTCAGTTCGGCAGGTTCGAGGTTGCCGGCGTTGATGTGTCCCGAAGCCAGAGATAGCACATTGCCAACATAAGTGTGAGCGGCAAAGGCCAGCGCCCGATGTGACAGTGCCTTGCCGAAGACGAAATGGACCGCGTTGTTTCGGGTGTTGCCGTCGGCGGGAAGGGTCAGGGTCCCCCAGCCGGCATCCTGTTCCGATCCCAGATCCCATTGATCCTGCCAGCGGACTTGCGCCGCTTCCATCGGGATTTCGACGCCGGAGGATAATCCGTTGATCGTGCGGGTCGCGATGAGTGTTTCTTCTGCGAGTTTGCTCTGAATGACATCCGTCACCAATCTCAAGGATCTGCCTTCTTCCGTTTTCGTGACTGTAAGATCGGCCAACTGCACCCCGACATCCTGTTCTGTCTGTTCGTTGACAGCGAGCAACCGGAATCTCAAGGATTGGGGAAGGTTTTCAAATTGTTTCATCAACGAACTCCAACGATCATCGGTCGGCTGCCAGTTGGAACGTTGAAGGTCGGAGGCAATCCACACTTCGGTGGTGCCCGCCTGGTTGTCGATCAGCCATTGCAGTGAGCGTTGCAACAGGGAGGGAATGTTGGCCGCTGTGTCGGTGGGTTCGGCCATGGCATGTTCCTTGAGTTCCTCCATGTTGGTAACGGTTTGGGCGGAGGAAGAGGCGCTGTCGATCAGCACGAAATGAGAATGACCGATATACGCGGTCGCGGCTTGTTCCAGTAATTCCAGCGCTTGTTCACGTCGGGACAGGGAAGTGGCCGCCAGTCTGGTTTCCATGCTTGAGGAACGGTCCAGCAAGATCAAAACCGTATCGGGCGCCGACGCGAAGGCCCATCCCATCCAGCCGCCGGAGAGGGGGCGCGCCAGGAACAAGATCAACATCAATACCGCCAAGGTGCGAAACAGCAGGATTAGGAATTGTTTGAGTTTTGCCTTGCTGACAGAGCTTCGCGAAGCGGCGACCAGAAAGCGCATGGCAGCCCATTGTTGTGTGCGATGACGCAGGCGATTCAGGAGATGGATCACCACCGGCACCAGTATCAGGGGCAATCCAAAGAGTAGTATGGGCTGGAGGAATGTCATGCGTGCTGGCTGGTCCGGTCAGATTGAATGTTCAATGCCTCCATTTAACGGAAATTCAGAGCTTTGGCCCGGTCGATCAGAAAATCCGCCAGCACTTTGTCAAAGGGTTGTGTGGTCATCACCTCGCGGTAATCGCTGTTGCATTCATGACAGCCTCGTTGCAGGGCTGACTGGAACTGTTGGAATTGTTCCAGATAAGCATCCCGCACCATGGCCGGTTCGGTGACCATGCTGAAACTGCTTTCCAAATCCGCAAAGCGAATGGGACGGTCGAAATTAAAATCCAACTCTTGTCGGTCCAGTATGTGAAAGACTCCGACATCGTGCTTTTGAAAGCGCAGGTGTTGCAGCCCGTTGATCAAGGGTTCGATGTCCGTGAAACAATCGGAGAAAATCAACACCAATGCCCGGCGTCCCGCTTTTTCGGCGAGCTCATGCAGTGTGTCCGCCAAGCCGGTCTCACCCTTGCCCTTCACTTCGGTCAAAAGATTCAACATCAATTGAAGATGGGATGGAGTGCGTTTGGGCGGGAGTTCGGTGATTACCTTGGGGCCGACTGTTACCAATCCGGCTGCGTCGCCTTGTTGGACGAGTTGGTAGGCAAGGTGGGCGATGAGCTTGATGGCGTAATCCAGTTTGCTGCTATCACCACTGGTGAAATTCATGGACCCACTGCAATCCAGCACAAAGTAACAACGCAGGTTGGTTTCCGCTTCAAATTCTTTCAGGTAATAGCGGTCGGTCCTTCCCAACACTCGCCAGTCCAGACGTCGCAGGTCGTCACCGGGAACATATTGACGGTATTCGGCGAACTCGACACTGGATCCGCGATGGGGGCTGCGATGCATCCCCGATACGGAACCTTCCATGGCAAAACGCGCCACCAATGGCTGCGCCGAGAGACGGGCTGCCACTTTGGAATCGATCAATCCACTGTGTTTGGGTTCGTTGTCTGCCATGAAATGGTTTTCGTTCCTATCCCCTATGGAATGCTAAGAGCTTCTTTGACTCCCTGGAAGGATAAGGTGGATCAAGCCTTGTCCCGTTGAAGTTGAACCAGTTGATCGATCACCGATCGACTGGTTGTGCCTTCCGCCTGAGCCTGGAAATTGGTCAGGATACGGTGGGCCAACACGGGTTCGGCAACCGCTTCCAGATCTTCCAGTCGAGCCATGTAACTGCCCTGTAGCACTGCGCGGGCCTTGGCTCCTCGAATGAGGTATTGGATCGCGCGCGGACCGGCTCCCCAGGTGACCCACTGTTTGATAAAGGCCGGGGCTTCGTCCGTGTTGGGGCGTGTCTGACGCACCATTTCCACAGCCGTATCGTAAATGTGATCCGGCACCGGCACGCGCTGAACCACGTCCTGGAATTTCAGGACTTCCTCGCCATTGATCAGTTTCTTCAATACGGGCGCAGCTTTGGCGGTTGTTTCCCGGGCAATGCGTTTCTCTTCTTCAGCTGTGGGGTAATCCACATTAATGAAGAACATGAAACGGTCTAATTGAGCTTCAGGCAGCGGGTAGGTGCCTTCCTGTTCAATCGGATTCTGGGTGGCCAACACAAAGAAGGGGGAAGGTAGTGTATAAATTCGGCCTGCTGCTGTGACGCGATGTTCCTGCATGGCCTCCAGCAGCGCCGATTGTGTTTTGGGCGGTGTTCGGTTGATTTCGTCCGCCAGGACGATGTTGGCGAATATTGGGCCCTTGGTGAACACGAAAGCGCGTTTGCCGGGCTGATCGGTCTCCTGCAGGATGTCGGTGCCGGTGATATCACTCGGCATCAGGTCCGGTGTGAACTGGATCCGACTGAAGTCCAGCGACATGACCTGTGACAGGGCGTTGATGATGGTGGTTTTGGCCAGACCTGGAACCCCCATCAGGAGCGCATGACCACGTGCAAGGATGCAGATCAGCAGGCGTTCGATGACGTCCTGTTGTCCAATGATCGCCTTGCTGAGTTCGTCGCGCATCTGTTGATACAGATCTCGCAAGTGATTAATGGCTTCCAAGTCGCCCTCACTGGGCTTGCCTACCTGGTCAAGATTTTTAGGGTCCGTGCTCATGAGATAGTGTGACTAATCAAGAGGAGGTTGAGGCGAAGGTCAATCACCGAATTTTGACCATTGACGGTTTGGGGATTTGTCCTGTTTGATTCCCTTGCAATGACGCAGAAAATTCAACGTGCCCTCATCTCCGTATCCGACAAAACAGGCCTGGTTCCTTTTGCCAGGAAACTCTCCGAAGCGGGGGTGGCCTTAATCTCCACCGGCGGTACCGCCAAAGCCATCCGTGATGCCGGGTTGGAGGTGACCGATCTCAGTGATTACACCGGTTTTCCCGAAATGCTGGACGGAAGAGTCAAAACCCTGCACCCCAAAGTGCACGGAGGTTTGCTCTACCTGCGTGAGAACGAAACCCATTGCCAGACGGTTGCTGAGCACGGCATCCAGCCCATCGACCTGGTGGTCGTTAATCTCTATCCATTTGAAGCCACCATCGCCAAACCGGATGTCACCTTGGAGGAAGCGATTGAAAATATCGATATCGGTGGTCCCTCCATGTTGCGCAGCGCCGCCAAGAATCATCAAAGCGTCACCGTGATCGTGGACCCGGCGGATTATGATAAAGTTGCTGAGCAGATCACAGAGCAGGGGGGCACCACGCTGGCGTTCCGCCGGACCCTGGCAGCGAAAGTATATGCCCGGACCGCAGCTTACGATGCGACCATTGCCAGTCATCTGACCGGTGAATTCGAAAAACTGGCCTCCGATGACGCTCAGGCAAGCGCCACACCTTCCAATATTCACCTGCACATTCCCAAAGTTCAAGAACTCAGGTATGGCGAGAATCCGCATCAGGCCGCTGCTCTTTACGGCGATTTTCAGGAGTATTTCGAGCAGTTGCATGGGAAAGCGCTTTCCTACAACAACATCCTCGATTTGACCGCTGCCCAGAGTTTGATCGCCGAATTTGACGGTCAAGCTCCGACACTGGCCATCTTGAAGCACACCAATCCCTGTGGTGTCGGGCAGGGGAGCCAATTGGCGGAAGCTTGGGAGAAAGCCTTTGCCACCGATCAACAAGCGCCATTCGGGGGCATTATCGCTTCCAATGTGGAAATGGACGGTCCTTGCGCCGAAGCCATTGCCGGGATCTTCAGTGAAGTCATCGTGGCCCCGTCTTTCAACGAAGATGCGCTCGGTATTTTGCAAAAGAAAAAGAACCTGCGATTGATCCGAACCAAACAATCCCAAATCAGTTCCGGATGGCAGGTTCGGGCGGTTGGCGCCGGTTCTTTCCTGGCACAGGCATTTGATCAGAAAATGGTGGGCCAGGAAGACCTCAAAGTGGTCACCGAACGCGCTCCCAGTGATGATGAATTGAGCGCCATGTTGTTTGGCTGGCGTGTGGTGAAGCATTTGAAATCGAATGCCATTGTTTACACCGGCAAAGATCGCACTTTGGGAGTGGGTGCGGGACAGATGAGTCGTGTGGATTCCAGTCGAATCGCGGTATGGAAAGCTGGCGAAGCCAAATTAAGCCTTCAAGGGAGTGTGGTGTGCAGTGATGCTTTTTTCCCTTTTGCCGATGGCCTGATCGCTGCGGCGGAAGCCGGAGCCACCGCCGCCATCCAGCCCGGCGGATCGGTTCGGGATGAAGAAGTCATCGCCGCTGCCAACGAGCGCGGTGTAGCGATGGTCTTCACCGGAAACCGGCATTTCCGGCATTAAGTCCGTCATTGTCTATCGCTTCTAATTGGGCGATGATCCTGTCATGAAAACAAGCAGGATTCTTTGGTGCGCGTTTTTCCTGGTGGGCGTGCTGAATGCGACTGAGGTGATTCACTCACCTGATGGGCAGATTAAGTTATCCTTTGAATTGAAAGATGCGGGCGAGGAGAGTGGTTGTCTCGTCTATTCGGTTGATTATAAAGGCGAACCTGTATTGGTTGATTCCAAGCTTGGTTTTGAGTTGGCTGGTGGGGACTTTTTAAAATCGGGATTCGCAGTTCAAAGCCATCGTAGGCGTCATCACGATAGTTTTTGGACACCTGTCTATGGGGAGCGGAGTGTGGTGAGGGATCATTACAATCAGCTCTCGGTCTTGTTAACGCATCAGGAAGCCACCGACCCTTCGCTTGAATTGGTTTTCCGTTGTTATGACCAGGGAGTCGCTTTCCGATATCATTTGTCTCCGAGCGATTCACAGCAGCAGTTGCATATCAAAGAGGAATGGACCGAATTTTCGTTCACCGGGGATCATCCGGCCTGGTGTGTGACATCAGCTCAAGGAGTCTACTCAAAAAAATCCATCGACAGCGTGGGAGGCGGTGTGGAACGGCCCTTGACCATTGAGGTGGGTGATCAGGTGTTTGTGGCCATAGCGGAAGCCGGGTTGGTGGATTATGCACGGATGAAGCTGCGGGCGTCGAAAGAGCGGCCACACACTGTCCTGAGTGATTTGACCGGCGATGTGAGGAGCTCTCAGCCGCTCCAGACCCCCTGGCGTGTGCTCATGGTTGGGGATAGCCCGGGAGCATTGCTGGAAAACAATGATCTTCTCTTGAATCTCAACGAACCGAACGCGATTGATGATCCATCCTGGATCAAACCAGGCAAGGTCATCCGGGAAGTCACCTTGACCACACAAGGCGGCAAGGCGTGTGTGGATTTTGCAGTGGAACATCAACTGCAGTATGTGGAATTTGATGCCGGATGGTATGGGAACGAATACGATGACGCATCCGATGCCACCACGGTGACGGTGGATCCAAAACGATCTCCGGGACCATTGGATTTGCCCGAAGTGATCCGGTATGCCGAAGAACGTGGTGTCGGAATCATCTTGTATGTCAATCGGCGCGCACTGGAACGTCAGTTGGATACCTTATTGCCACTCTTTCAAAGGTGGGGGGGGGTGAAGGGATTGAAATACGGATTCGTCAATGTCGGATCACAAGAGCATACGAGTTGGATGCACGAAGCCATTCGTAAAGCGGCGGAACACGGCCTGATGGTGGATGTGCATGATGAATACCGTCCCACCGGTTACAGCCGAACCTATCCAAACTTCATGACCCAGGAGGGAATCGGCGGCGATGAAACATCTCCGAGCAACGAACAAACCCTGACGATTTTATTCACCCGCATGCTTGCCGGGGCAGGGGATAACACGATTTGTTATTATGACGGACGGGTGGACCGCAATGCTTCGCATGCTTATCAATTGGCCAAGGCCGTGTGTTTGTATAGTCCCTGGCAGTTTTTATACTGGTATGACCGTCCCGAAGGTTCTCCCAGGCGAAAAGGCGGGGCTGGAGGACAGCAGGGAGTCATAGGAAATGAACCGGAGCTGGAATTTTACGATCGGGTGCCGACCGTTTGGGATGATACGAAAGTGCTGCAGGGACGTATCGGGGAATATGCGGTCATGGCACGACGCAGTGGTGCCGATTGGTTCATTGGTTGCATGAACAGTGGTGAAGATCGTTCCTTTGATGTCGCTTTGAACTTCCTGACGCCAGGTCAAACATATATGGCCCATGTTTATTCTGACGATGAAGATGTCCAAACCCGCACCCGCGTCCGAATCGATCGCTTTGAGGTGGATGCTTCAACGGAGCTGAAAATGAGTGTCGCCCGCCAGGGAGGACAAGCTGTCCACATCATTCCAAAGTGACAGGTGAAACCGCATCATACGAAGATTTAATCGGAACAATAAAAAACCTCCGGGTAGTCCCCGGAGGTTTTGTTTTAAGTAAAACTTTATCAGTCTACTATTACCGAAATATTCAGTTCCGCCTCAAGGCAGTTGAGTGCGCCCCATCAGATAGCGATCGCATTCCCGGGCAGCGCCACGTCCTTCGTTGATGGCCCAGACGACCAGGCTCTGGCCACGACGCATATCCCCGGCGGCAAAGACGCCTTCGATACTGGTAGTGTATTCGTTGAAGTTGGCGGCCACATTGGATCGTGCATCCGTTTCGAGACCGAGTTTCTCGACAATGGTTTGCTCCGGTCCGAGGAAGCCCATGGCGAGCAGAACAAGATCGGCTTTGATGGTGTGCTTTGAACCCTCGACGTCCTTGGGCATGAAGCGTCCGGACGTTTCATCACGCACCCATTCCACACGCACGAGTTCCAGCTCCTGAACGTCACCGTTGGCATTGCCAATGATGCGTTTGGCTGAGACCAAGTACTGTCGTGGATCATCTCCCTGAATCTCGTGAGCTTCTTGCTGGCCATAATCCACCTTGAAAGTGCGAGGCCATTCGGGCCATGGATTTTGGGGCGTACGCTCCAGAGGGGGTTTGCCGAGAATTTCGAGTTGGATGACGTTTTTACATCCATGACGGAGAGATGTGCCAACGCAATCGGTTCCGGTGTCACCACCGCCAATCACGACAACGTTCTTTCCTCTCGCGTCAATCGGAGGGCGCGTGTCGTCAAAATCATTATCGAGCAGGGATTTTGTGTTGGCAGCGAGGAATTCCATCGCGAAATGCACGCCTTTCAGGTCGCGGCCCTCAATGGGGAGATCGCGGGGATTGGTCGCTCCGCAGCACAGCACGACGGCGTCAAATTGTTTGCGAATATCCTGGATGTCATGAGTCACTCCTACGTGCGCATTCGTCACAAACTTCACGCCTTCCTGACGCATCAGGTCGACACGGCGTTCGACCACTTCGCGCTTTTCGAGCTTCATGTTGGGAATGCCATACATGAGCAATCCACCGATTCGATCAGCGCGTTCGAAGACGGTTACTTCATGACCGACTTTATTCAACTGATCCGCGCAGGACAGTCCGGAAGGACCGGAGCCGATGACGGCCACGGTTTTGCCGGTCCGCTTTGCGGGTGGTTGTGGTTGAATCCAGTTTTCTTCCCATCCGCGATCAACGATGGAGCACTCCATGTTCTTGATCGTGACCGGAGGTTCGATCACGCCCAGGCAACAGGATCCTTCGCAGGGAGCGGGGCAGACCCGTCCCGTGAATTCAGGGAAATTGTTGGTTCGGCGCAAACGATCGAGCGCGTCTTTCCAGCGACCGCGATAGACGAGATCGTTCCATTCGGGGATCAGGTTATTGATCGGACACCCGCTGGCGACACCGGCGAGGGTCATTCCCGTGTGACAATAGGGAACGCCGCAGTCCATACAGCGCGCGGCCTGGGTGGAGACTTTTTCGTCGTCGCGTTCGGCGTGAATCTCTTTCCAATCCTTGACGCGTTCCAGTGGTGGACGATCAGGGATCGGTTGACGTTGGTGTTCGAGAAATCCGGTAGGTTTACCCATGAGAAATAAAGTTTAATAATTAAAATCAGTGGCCGGCCTTCACGTTTTCTTCGAAAGCGGCCAGGATGGCTTCGTCTCCTTGGAGCCCTTTTTCTTCGGCTCGGCTGATGGCGTTGAGGACCCGTTCATAGTCTGTCGGCATGACCTTCACGAATTTGGGAAGCAATGCATCCCAGTTATCAAGGACAGTCTTTCCGCGGACGCTGCCTGTGAGAGCGACGTGACGTTCGAGTCGGGATTTCACTGCCGCAATTTCGTCTTCGGTGGATTCGATGAGCGGATATACGTTCACCATTTCCTTGTTGAGTCGGTGGCTGACGAAGTCACCCTGCTCGTCGAGGACGTAGGCGGTGCCTCCGGACATACCGGCCGCAAAATTCCGGCCTGTGGTCCCGATGCAGATCACTTCGCCACCGGTCATGTATTCGCAACCGTGGTCTCCCACGCCTTCAATCACGGCTTTGACGCCGCTGTTACGAACACAGAATCGTTCGCCGGCCATGCCCGCGATGAAGGCTTCACCTGCGGTGGCACCGTAAAAGGAAGTGTTACCGGTGATGATGTTGTCACAGGCGACAAAGGTGGATACCTTGGGCGGGTAAACAACAATTCTGCCGCCGGACAGCCCCTTCCCGCAGTAGTCGTTGGTGTCACCCTCAACGGTCAATGTCATCCCGCGCGGACAAAATGCCCCGAGACTCTGACCTGCCGAACCGTTGAATTTCAACTGTATCGTGTCATCCGGTAATCCTTCAGCGCCGTGACGCCGTGAGATTTCCGCGCCCACGATGGTTCCCACCACTCGGTTGGTGTTCACGATCGGGAACTCACCAGTGACTTTTTCACCCCGCTCAATCGCCGGTTGACAGGCTTCGAGCAGGTGGGTGTTGTCCAGTGCGAGTTCCAATCGGTGGTCCTGTTTCATCGAGCAATAGGTGCCGACTTCGGGGCCGATCTCCGGTTTGTAAAGGATCTTGGAGTAATCAAGCCCTTTGGCCTTCCAGTGATTGATCGCATCGCGCATTTCCAATTTCTCGACCTTGCCGACCATTTCGTTGATGGTTCGGAAGCCGAGTTGGGCCATGATCTCGCGAACTTCTTCGGCGATGTAGCTCATGAAATTCACGACGGCATCCGGTGAACCTTTGAATTTTTCGCGAAGGCGTGGATCCTGTGTTGCCACACCGACCGGGCAGGTGTTTTTGTGACAAACCCGCATCATGATACAACCGAGCGTGACCAGCGGTGCTGTTGCAAACCCGAATTCCTCGGCACCGAGGAGACAGGCAATGGCTACATCGCGACCCGTCTTCAGCTGTCCGTCGGCCTCGACAACCACACGACTGCGCAGGTTGTTGATCAATAGTGTCTGGTTCGTTTCCGCCACACCGAGTTCCCACGGAGCGCCGGCATGCTGAATACTGGAGCGTGGCGAAGCGCCTGTGCCTCCGTCGTAACCGGATATCAGGATGACATCCGCCTTGGCTTTGGCAACGCCGGTGGCGATCGTGCCAACTCCAATTTCAGAAACGAGCTTCACGTTGACGCGTGCGTTGACGTTGGAGTTCTTCAGGTCGTGAATCAACTGCTGAAGATCTTCAATCGAATAGATATCGTGATGCGGCGGTGGCGAAATCAAGCCGACACCCGGAGTGGTGCCTCGTGTCTTGGCGATCGGAGGCAGCACTTTGTGTCCGGGTAATTCGCCTCCTTCACCGGGCTTGGCGCCCTGAACGATCTTGATCTGAAGTTCGTCCGAGTTGACAAGATAGTGACTGGTAACCCCGAAACGTCCTGATGCGACCTGCTTGATGGCTGATCGACGAAGATCGCCATTTTCGTCGCGGGTGAAACGATCCGGATCTTCGCCCCCTTCACCGGTGTTCGATTTGCCGCCCAGGCGGTTCATCGCGATGGCAAGTGCCTCGTGGGCTTCCCGGCTGATTGAACCGTAGGACATGGCCCCGGTCTTGAAGCGTTTGACTATCTCGGAAGCAGGCTCGACCTCTTCAATCGGTATGGATTTGGAAGGGTTGACCTTGAATTCCATGAGCCCGCGCAACGTAAACATGTCGCGCGTCTGATTGTTCACCTCTTGTGAGTATTCCTTGAAAACATTGTAGTCTCCCGCCCAGGTCGCGCTTTGCAGTTTGTGGATGACCAGCGGACTGAAGAGGTGTTTTTCACCATTGGCACGCCATTGGTAAACACCACCTGAATCAAGAGCACGATCCGTTTCGTCGCGTCCGGAGCCATAGGCGGCCTGATGACGCATCCAGACTTCTTTTGAAATTTCATCCAGATCAATCCCTTCAACCCGGGATGACGTTTTGGTGAAGTATTTGTCGATGACCGCTTCGTTGAGACCGACCGCTTCGAAAATTTGAGCGCCGCGATAGCTGGCCACGGTGGAGATTCCCATCTTGGCCATGGTTTTGGTAACGCCCTTCATGTTCGCCTTGATGAAATTGGCGCGGGCTTTCTCGGGTTTCTTGTCGATCTCACCTTCGAGTATGAGATGTTCCGCGGTTTCGAGCGCCAACCAGGGGTTGATGGCATCGCAACCATAACCGAGCAGGAGAGCGAAATGGTGCACCTCGCGGGGTTCGCCGGATTCAAGAATGATCGAGACTTTTCCGCGGACTCCTTTGCGAATCAAATGGTGATGCAGACCACCCACTGCCAGCAATGCAGGAATGGCTGCATATCGGGAACTGACACCGCGATCCGAGAGGATGATCAGGTTGACATCATCCCTGATTGCTTCTTCTGCTATTTCGAACAGATGCTCCAATGCATCGTGCAGTCCCCGGCCCCGTTGAGCTGATCGGGGTTCTTCGACAGATGAGTGGGTGGATTCCAGGCCTTCCCGGTCGGTTTGAGGATCGAAAAGGATCGGCAGCGTGGCGGATTTGAAGCCTGCTGCTTTGAAATCACGGATGCGCCCAAGCTTTTCGTTGTCAATGATCGGAGTTTCCAGCTTGATCATTCGGCAGTTCTCGGGACCCGGATTGACGAGATCGCCTTCGGAACCGAGGAAAGTCACGCTTGCCGTGATCAGTTCCTCACGAATCGGGTCGATCGCCGGATTCGTGACCTGCGCGAACAATTGCTTGAAGTAATTGTAAAGTAACTGTGGACGATTCGAGAGAACGGCCAAAGGCGCATCGTTACCCATCGCTCCCAGCGGTTGATTGCCGGTTTCGACGCTCGGTTTGATGAGCATGCGGATATCCTCAAACGTGAAGCCGAAAGCCTTCTGACGCTGTAATAACGTTTCAGGCACGAGCCCGGGCACTTCACCGATCGGAGCAGGTAGATCAGCCTCGTTGACCAGGTTTTGGCCAAGCCATTCGCCATACGGATTTTCTGAGGCGATTTTTTCCTTTAACTCGGCATCTTCCACGATACGGCCTTCGCGGGTATCAACGAGGAACATACGTCCCGGCTCGAGTCGGCCTTTTTTGATGACTTTCGCTGGGTCGACACCAGAAAGCACACCAACCTCGGAGGCCATGATCACCAGGTCATCGCTGGTGACATAATAGCGTGATGGGCGCAAGCCATTGCGATCGAGCACAGCGCCAATCTGGTGGCCATCGAGAAATGCAATCGATGCCGGACCATCCCAAGGCTCCATCATGCAGGCGTGGAACTCATAGAAATCACGCTTGGTTTGAGACATGGACTGGTGTTTTTCCCATGGTTCGGGGATCATCATCATGACCACATGCGGAAGCGACCGCCCGGTCATCATTAAAAACTCCATGCAATTGTCAAAATGCTGGGAATCGGATCCTCCTCCGGTGATGACGGGGAGCAGCTTGCTCAAATCCTTGCCGAACAAATCGCTTTTCAATTGCATCTGCCGCGCATGCATCCAGTTTTCATTACCGCGCATCGTGTTGATTTCGCCGTTATGACACATGAAGCGGAAGGGCTGGGCACGCGGCCAGCTTGGGAATGTGTTGGTGCTGAAACGGGAATGCACCAGCGCCATCGAGCTCTCCATGTCTGGATGTTGAAGATCAGGGAAGTAGTGACCGAGCTGATCGGTCGTCAGCATGCCCTTGTAAACAATGACATTGCTGGAAAGCGTGGGTATGTAAAAATAGCCGTTCCCGTCCTGACGGTAGCGAAATCGGTAGGATGTGGTGCGGCGGATCAGGTAGAGGGCGCGTTCGAAGGCATCTTGGTCTTTGGTCTCGGCACTTCGCCCGATGAAAACATGGACCATTTTCGGCTCACAGTCCTTGGAAGCCTTGCCCAGGTCTTTATTGTTGATCGGGACATCACGCCAGCCCAACAAGGTTTGACCAATCTCCCCGATGACATCTTCCATCAGCTTCTTTTCTGAAGCAGCCTGTTCTTCGTCAGGACTAAGGTAGACCAAACCAACCGCGAAATGGCCGGGTTCCGGAAGGTCGATCCCTTCTTCTTTGGCGACTGTGGCGAAGAACTTATGAGGCATGGCCATCAACATCCCGGCACCGTCTCCGGTTTGCTGATCGCATCCGCAACCGCCTCGGTGATCCAGATTTATGCACATTTCGATGGCACCCTGGACAATGGCATGGGAGGGCACTCCCTTCATATTCACAAGAAACCCGACGCCACAGGAATCATGCTCCTGAGACGGGTCATACAAACCCTGCTTCGGAGGCAGGGATGACTGAAAAGGTGTATTTTGACCAATCATTGAGCTGGGTGACTTACCGTTAATCCCTACATTCTGTCAAGTACGCTCGCAATTTATCCCCCTAAAGAAAGTTGGTATTTGGTCCATATTGAACCTGGAATGGCCGGTCGGTCGTAATAAATGCAGCCATTTTACAGCATGATCTTGAGTTTTGTTTGCATGTCCTGGAGTTGACACTCTTTGGGCCACACCTCGACACAAACTTCATTTCGCTCTCGCGCGGGGAGGATGGCTGTGAGGGGATAGTTGTTCGGATGGTGTTTTCAAGGTCAAAAGCGTGAAGGAGTTGAGATATGATTTTATGGTGCGTTCAAGAATATTTGACTGTAGTCATGACTATGGTCATAATTGTTTTGTGAAATCGGTTTCCAAAAGCAAATTAAAAGCCCGGATGTTGGAATTCTTTCGGGAAGTGGAAGCGTCGGGCGAATCATTGGTCGTGACGGATCGGGGTAAGGAGGTACTGGTGATCCAGCCGGTGAGGCGATCTTCGGTCGGTCTATCTTCCGACGGGATGATCTTGAGTGAATCGACAGCAAACCTGCCTTCAGCAAAACCTCAAGCATCCGAACAGGTGCTTTTGGAAGAACTTCGAATGATGGCCACACCGGCTTCGCCGATCAGTGAATCGGAACTGATGGCTCCTTTACCCTTGGCCGATTGGGAAGTGGAGCAGGATGAGGATCGTAACCCATGGTCTTAGACACGCATACGCTTCTTTGGTGGTTGAGCAATGATCCCGCCCTTTCTGCCTTGGCGAGGGATCGCATTCAGGCCTGTCGTGAAGGGCGTGGGTATTTGATCATCAGTGGAGTTTCCTTGTGGGAGCTGGAGTGGAAACGGCGTTTGGGGAAATTGGCGCTGCCCGGTTCCGTCCGCCCTTGGTTGCCTCGATTGCGTGGGTTGCGCGGTGTCTTATTGGAAGGCATTTCTTTTGACCGTTGGGTTGCCATGGCGGAGTTGGATTGGGATCACCGGGATCCGGCGGACCGGTTGATTGCTGCCACGGCACTTGAGCATGATGTGCCTGTTCTGACCAAGGATCGCGTCTTTCATGCGGACGATTCCCCTGTTGATGCGGTTTGGTAAAACTTGTTTTCAACCCATGCCTGGTCCGGATGAATTGGATTTACAATCAGGCGATCCTGGGTGATGGAAATTTATTTAAAATATTAGCGATAATGTAGATATAGCTTCTTATTTTTTTTGAAAGTATTTCACGTTTGAGAGCGCTTTGAAATCGCTGTCCTGGGTCCAGAGGGTGGCTTGATGGATTTGAGCCGTGGCGTAAATGAGTGAATCGGCCATTGCGGTTTTATGTTGAATGCTTATTTGGGCGGCTTTTATGGAAATATCAATATCCGGGGCGATGAGCACTCCTTGTTGCAATAATTCGACCATCAATTGTGCACGTGTCGCATCAGCATGTGTCATGGTGTATTTCCATACTTCGTATATCGTGATGGTGGAAACCAACACGTTGCTCATGTCATCGATGGCTTTGAGGAATTTTCGAGCGTTCGTACCTCCGTGTGCTATTTCAATCCAAGCAGAGCTGTCCAGGCAATTTTTTTTCATGGCAGTTCTCTGTCTTGCTCACGTTCAAAAGGAATATGGGCACAATCAGAAAGCAATCCGACCAACTGCTCAGGAGATAGCATAGGGGATATTTCGATGTGGCCATCCTTTTCTGTAATGGAAAGGCGTTGGCCAGGTTTTAGGTCCAGCTTATTACGGATGGCTTTTGGGATGACGATTTGATATTTGGGTGAAATAAGAGCTGTTGTCATACGTTTTATATTTAGTATGACGAAAGGTTTTTTACAATCAGTAATTGTTCAAATGAGGGCTTACTTCTTCTGATTTATCCTTTTCACCCGGATGTTGCGGTAGCGGACGTATTCGTCGGTGTGGTTGCCTCCGCCGTGGACCTGGAGGGCGATGCCGCCTTTGTCAGGGTGGCGGAGTTCGGTTTCTTTCCATTCCATGATTTTGACGCCGTTGATCCAGGTGGTGATGTGCGGTGGATTACCCACAATGCGGGCCCGGAGTTCGTTCCATTGTCCGTGTCGCCAGAAGGAGGGCCAGGCATCCGGCAGGATGGGGAACGCGACCGGGGGTTCGCCGGTTGGTTGGGTCGTGATCTCGGTGACTTTTTCTTTGAAGCTGTAGTTACGGACGTGCGGTTTTCCACCAAGTCCTTCACCGTAGATGCCCATGAGGTTGCCGCCGCTGTGATAATCGATCATGGCCTGCCAGGCTTTGCCATCTTCGGTGCTGCGGAGAAACAAGCCGCTGTCGGGGCCAAAATCGTTTTTCATTTCCAGGGCCACTTCAAAATCACTGAATTGTTCGTCGGTGATGATGATGCCTCCGTTGGCGGGGATGTCTTGTGAGCCAGTGATGGCACCGTCTTCGACAACCCATTTACCTCCGGTTTTATGATCGCTGGCGCGACTGTGTCCGGTCTTGGTGCTGACGTGCCAGCCCTTGAGGGTTTTGCCGTCGAAGATGGATTCGAAGGCTGGTTCGGCGGCTTGAGTCGCAAGGGTTGTGATGGCGCAAGCGGCCACGATGGTTCGTGATAGGATCGATTTCATGTGCTTGGGAGATTTGCATCGTATCATGCCTTTGATAGGGGCGATTTGACAATCCAGATTTGTGGGAAATGTCAAAATTGGGGCGATCCAGAGGAAAGGGGTGCCTGTTGCGCGTACGTTCAACCTTGCAGGCTTTCCTGCACCTCAACGCGCCCGCGGCCCCACAGCAGCGGGGCGCTACCTTTTTGGCTGTTCACCCTGTTTGATAGGGCTGCTGACAAAAGGGTTGCATTATCGGCCCCTGGCGTTTAACCAGAGAGCTTACTATGGCAGGTCATAACAAGTGGTCAAAAGTTAAGCATATCAAGGGCCCGGCGGACGCGAAGCGGGCAAAAATCTTTTCAAAATTGTCGCGTGAAATTTTCGTCGCCGTGAAGGAAGGCGCCAGTGAAGATCCGGATTTGAATCCGCGATTACGCATGGTACTGCTCAAGGCACGTCAGGCAAACATGCCGTCCGACAACGTGCAACGCGCCATTCAGAAAGCCACCGGCGAAGGTGGGGCGTCCACTTTTCAGGATCTGACCTATGAAATTTACGGTCCGAATGGTGTGGCCATTCTGGCTGAAATTTCCTCCGACAATAAAAATCGTACTGCCGCCGAGATACGTCATATTCTTAGTAAGAACGGTGGTTCGATCGCATCTGCCGGAGCTGTCGTGCGTCTCTTTCACCGGAAAGGGCAGATCATGATTGCCCGGGAAACAGCGGATGAGGAAAAAGTGATGGAAGTGGCTTTGGAATCCGGGGCGGAAGATTTCAACGCTGAGGAGGAGGGCTATGAGATCCTCACCGAGCCGGGTGAATTCGAGGCGGTGTTGAAGGCGGTTGAATCAGCAGGTATCAGTACGGAAACGGCTATGGTGACATGCCTTCCCAATTTGATGGCTCCCGTGCCGGCGGAGGCGGCGGATTCCATTCAGAAGTTGATTGATACATTGGAAGATCACGATGACGTCAAAGATATCTATTCCAATGCCGAATTCCCTGACGAGGCCTGAGGATTTCAAGGGTGTTGGCGCATCATGTGGGAGTTTGTGCAGGATCTGCGAAAATCCGTAAAATCTGCTGTTCCACCCTCCAATTGTTCATTGGCCTATTGTTTAGCTTTCTTGTAAGCTGGATTCATCATGAAGCATGCCTGGGCGGAACGTTGGCTCGGACGTTTGGCCGGAGCGATCGGTCGACGTCCCGGTTGGTTTGTCTATCCTCAGTTCCTGTTGTTCGGGCTCTGTATCTTTTACACCGTCACTCATCTCGGATTTAACACCAGTCGCAGTGACCTGGTGGGAGCTGAAAAGCGTTATCACCGAAATTTCCTGGAGTACAAGGAACACTTTCAGAATCAGGACGAACTCGTCACCATAGTCGAGAGTGGTGATCCAGAAAAAAATCGTGAGTTCATAGAGCGTCTTGGGAGTCGTTTAAAGACCGAACCCGAGTTGTTTCGTGATGTTTTTTTCAAAGGAGACTTTAAAAGTCTCGGCACCAAGTCGCTTCAATTGATCAAAAAAGTGGAGGATCTCAGGCGCCTGGACGACACACTTGCGGACTCATTGCCGATGATCGAGCGGTTTGCTCAGGTGACCAATTTGAATTCGATGGTTCGAAGCATTAACCGGGAATTCAGGCTTTCAGGCAAATCAAACACCAAAACGTCAACCAAAGCAGAAGATCATCCCCTTGCAAAGTCGTTACCCCTGTTGACTTCTTTGTTGAATCAGGCGCGGGCCAGTCTCCATCAGGCGAAACCCCAGGTTGCTCCCAATGTCAGTAGTCTGATGATGGGGGGCGTGGGGAGTTCAGGAAAAGAGTATCTGCAGTTTGATGAAGGTCGATTGTTTCTTGTCACGGCTCAGCCTGTTTCGGATGAAATGGAAAAGCCGGCTGTCCGCAGACTGCGGGCACTGGTGGCTGAAATTCGCTCGCAGGTGCCGGGAGTCAATGTTGGCATTACAGGCAAGTCGGTTCTGGAGTTCGACGAAATGCGTCAATCCCGATTGGACACCACCAAGGCGACCATTGTTTCGTTGTTGTTGGTCACCCTGATTTTCATATTCGGTTATCAGGAGACCGGGCGTCCCATCAAGGCAACACTTTGTCTCTTGGTTGGTTTGGGATACACCATGGGATTCACCACACTCGTCGTTGGGCATCTCAATATCCTGACCATCGCTTTTGTGCCCATGCTGGTTGGATTGGCCATTGATTTTGGGGTGCACCTGATCACTCGATATGAAGAGGAGTTGCGCTTAGGCAATGCCAATGAGGAAAGTATTCGGAACGCGCTGGTTTATACCGGCATTGGTGTGTTTACCGGATGTTTGACCACGGCGGGAGCTTTTTTGGCGATGGGGATCACCGAGTTCAAGGGGATACGGGAGATGGGCATTATTACCGGGGGTGGAATGGTGTTGTCATTGATTCCCATGATGACCATGTTGCCGGCCTTGTTGTTGAAGGGGAGGCAGAATGTCATCGATCATGATCGTGCGATCCGTGGTGAAACCAAGCGGGAACGCCTTGAACGGATTTGGTTGGACCGCCCCAAGCGTGTTCTGACACTGGCCTTCGGTTTGTGCGTGGTGGCTGCGACGCAAATTCCCAAAGTGTATTTCGATTACAATCTGTTGAATCTTCAGACCCGGGGATTGGAAGCCGTGCAGTTTGAGCATAAACTGATTCATTCCGGTGAAAAATCAGTCTTATTTGGGGCGGTTATCGCGGACTCCGTGGACGAAGCGGTGGCCTTGGAGGAGCGTGTCCGGCAACTGCCTTCGGTAGCCAGTGTGGAATCCATGGCGAGTTATGTTTCGGCCGGGAATCAGGAGAAGCTGGCGATCATTGAAACGATCCGGGATCGGGCTGCCTCGGTGAATTTGCCTTCTGCTGATCGTGGTCCGGTGAATGTCGCCGGATTGAACCAGGGGATGTCCTTTTTATCCAGTTACATCAAACTGGCCATTCAGAACATTGAAGAGAAGGGTAAAGGTATCTCGCTCAAGCCGAAACTGCTGTCACTTGGGGAATCCATTCGCCTATTCCAGCAAGACATCCGCAAGATGTCTGAGGCTGAAGCACAGGAGCGCTTGACCGTCTTTCAGGTTGAATTGTTCCATGCCATCCATGAGATGTTGGGTGGGATCACCCGGCAAGACACTCAGTCATTGCTCAAATTGCAGGATTTGCCCGATGTGCTGAAACATAGGTTTATAGGGGATGATGGAAGGTTGCTGGTGCAGGTTTATCCCAGGAGCAATGTTTGGGAACGTGCGCACCAGGAAGTGTTTTTAAAGGAGTTGAGAAGTTTGGATGAGGATGATGACAATGACCCGATCATCACGGGAACCCCTGTCCAGTTGTATGAGTATACAGAATTGCTGAAGATCAGTTACCAGGAAGCGGCATTGTATGCTTTGGGTGCCATTGTGATTCTGGTGTTTGTGCATTTCAGATCCTTGATGACAGTCCTTTTGGCTTTGGTGCCGGTGTTTGTCGGGAGTGTTTGGCTGCTGGGGTTGATGGGGTGGCTGGGGATTCCTTTTAATCCGGCGAATATCATGACCCTGCCTTTGGTTATTGGGATTGGGGTGACGAATGGTATTCATATCCTGAATCGTTTTCATGAAGAAGCGCATCCGAGTATCTTTGCCAAAAGCACAGGCAAAGCGGTTCTGGTGTCGGCATTGACCACCATGGCCGGATTTGGGAGCCTGATGCTGGCTCAGCACCAAGGGATTACAAGTTTGGGGTATGTTATGTCCATTGGGGTGGCTACTTGCATGTTGGCTGGATTGGGGTTTTTGCCGTGTTTGCTGAAGTTGAGCCATCGCTCTGCTGTATAAAAAAACCCAGCGACAGCATGGCAATACTGTCACTGGGCAGCGAGGAACCAAGGTCTAAATAGCCTCAATTAAGACAATCACAAGGAACACTTAAAAGGGGGTGAAGTCAATGATTTTTACCGCGAAATGGGAAAAAGAGCATGCGAAACACTGCTATAACGTTAACGCGTTGGTGTCGTTTGGCTGAATTTCAGGTATTTCCATAACGTTTCCTCAAAGTAATCCTCAATTGACGTCATGATAATGATGGTTATAATGACTCAAGTGACATCCAAGGGTGGCAAACAAACAAAAGAAAAGTTTCTTGAATTCATTGAAAGCAAGAAGCTGCGATTGACGTCGCAACGGATGACCATCATTGATGTCGTCTTCAGCACGGAGGAACATTTCACGGCGGAACAGTTGTTGGAATGGTCCAGAGCCAAGGATCCCTCGATATCCCGGGCCACCGTTTATCGTACGCTGCCGCTCTTAACCGAGAGTGGCCTGGTGCAGGAAATGGACTTCGGCAAGGACTACAAGTATTACGACCCGAATTACGGTGAACATCCCAACCATCATCATATCATTTGCGAGGACTGCGATCGGATTGTTGAATTTGAGAGCAAGAAAATCGATCGATTGGAAGATGAAATCACCCAGAAGCTTGGATTTGAGATGCGTTCCCAGAATCTCAGGATCACGGCCAACTGCGAATCCCTCAAAAAACATGGAAGCTGCAAGCAGAAGCATAGTTGCCGGTGAGCGGATGTTTTCGCTTTTCAAAAGATAGCTACAGGCAACCCATGCAACAACTACCAGAGGATCAGGCGGAAGCCATTGCGAAAATCAAAGAGGCTTGTCATCGCATTGCCCATGAAATGATGACCTTGCAGCCCGCCATCACAAAGTTGTCGGATGAGAAATTGCGGGCAGGGTTGTTTGAAACGGTCTATCAACTGACGGCCAATGTTGAATCTGTCAAAAAATTAGTCATTCGCCATGAAAAGGGAGACGCCAGCAAGATCCTTTAATTCGCCGATGATGACTCACAGATCCCGATCATACCTAATCCCGTGCTGACCCCAGGAATAGCCATTCTATTGATCACCGGCTTCGCGGTGATGAGTTTCCTGTTTGCCTTGGCTGAGTCGGCCTTGTTTTCATTGGGTAAATGGCACATGCAGCGACTCAAGGAAGAGTCTCCGATGGAGGCCGATTGGATTACCTTGATTTTCAAGCAACCTCATGAGGCCCTCGCCACGGTTGTTCTTGGTAATATGTTTTTCAATGCCGCCATCTGGGCCACCGGACTCTGGATGGTGCTGAAAGGCATATGGCCGGCGAGCAGCACTTTGCCGTTGTTGGCAGTCGTTATTTTGTTTGGATGTGAAGTCGTGCCGAAAGTGTTGGCGGTTCGGTTGCCGGAAAAGTGGGCGATTCGTGTGGTGCAACCCCTTCGCACACTTCAAATGGTCACGTATCCACTAAGGCGATTAACCGATCACTTGGATCATACCTTGATCCGCAAGTTAACCCCCAAATCCCTTCGGTCCGCCAATACACCCACCACCGATTCTGACTATGAAGAGCTTCTTGAGATGGGGTATCAACAAGGCACGCTCGATCAGGAAGAAAAGGAGATCATCCTTGAAATCATCGAACTGGATCAAAAATGCGCCACGGACGTCATGACGCCGCGCAGTCAGGTGGTTTGTTTGCCGTTTGAATTGCCTGTCGAAGAGATGGCCAGCGAAGCGCGCAAACATCGTCATCGTCGATTGCCATTATACAGTGAAACGCCCGATCAAGTCGTTGGGATTCTCGACACACGTTCTCTCCTGCTGCATCCGGAGGGGGATCTGTTTGAGTTCACAGAGCTCCCTTCCCTGGTGCCGGAATCGATGAATTTGCTGGAGTTATTCAAAAGCCTTCAACGGCAGAGGCGTGGTATGGCCGTCGTCGTGGATGAATTCGGATCCACAGCGGGGATTGTCACGATGGAGGATGTCATCGAAGAAATACTCGGCCCCATTCGAAATGAGGACGAGCCTGAGGAATTTGATATTGAAGAAATTTCACCTGGCAAATGGCGCGTGAACGGTTTGATGGAAATCGAAGATTTCCGGGAGCACTACCCGCAGTTGAGGGAAGTGCCTGAAGTGGACACCATGGGAGGATTGTTCACCATGCACCTCGGGTATGTGCCGGAAGGTGAAGAATCGGTCACTTTCTCCGGACTCACCATGACCTCCAAAGTGGTGGGTGAACGCCGTGTTATAGAGCTGCTGGTTCAAAAGAAAACCAAACCCAAAAAACGCAGCAAGGAAGGAACTCAACGATGATTTCGATCCTGCTCTTGATTGGTTTTGCGGCCGGGGTGGCCTTGTCCTTTCTGTTTTCAGGAATGGAGTCCGGCATCACCTGCATGAATAAACTCCGCATTCGACGCCAGGCGAAAAAGGGGGACCGGAATGCTGAAGCGTTGCTTCGTTACATGGAGGACGCCGAGTATTTCCTGTGGACGATACTGGTCGGAAATACCTTGGCCAATTTCCTCATTGTCGCTCCGTTATTGATTGGATTGAGAAAGTTGATGCAGGGCAATCCCTGGATACCTGCCCTGGTATTGATCGTGTTGTTGCTGGTCATCTATGTCTTTTGTGATTTGTTGCCAAAAATGTTATATCGAAAGTATCCCAATCGCCTGACCGTCATCTCTGTGCGGCCCTATCGGTTGTTCCACTGGATGCTGAGTCCTATCGTGGTGATTGTTTCCGGACTTGCGGATTTATTGCTGAAGCTAGGAGGAGGGAAAGTCTTGACGGGAAGGATGTTTTCGGATCGCGAGGAGATGCGGCGCGTGATGCAGGCTTCCGGGCAGAATCTCACCAGCGAGGAACGGTCGATGATTGACCGTGTGATGGAACTTCAAAACAGCACACTGACTCGCATGATGATTCCGTTGGAGAAGGTGGTTTCCATCAGCGCCGATGCAACGATTGAGGAAGCCATTGCCCAGTCCCGCGAAACCCACATTTTGCGCATGCCCGTGTTTGATGAACAGAAAGGGCGCAAGGTGTTTCTGGGTGCATTGAATCTAAAACCATTACTCTACGACTGGGAATCGAAACGTCATGACAAGGTCAGGCAGCATTTGACCGGTGTGATGCATTTGCCCGAGGACATGACGGCTGATGATGCTCTCCGTAAAATGCAGGAGGCCGGTCAACGTGTTGGTCTCGTGATGAATGCTCAAAAGCACGAAGTTGGTTGGGTGAATATTCGTGATATTCTGAAAACCGTGTTTGGTGAAGTGAATATTTGAAAACCATGGACTCTTATCAAGCCATATGGATTCTCCTGCAGGTGGCTTTCGTCTTGTTCCTGGTCACGTTGAATGGTTTTTTTGTGGCTGCGGAATTTGCATTGGTCAAAATCAGAGGTTCTCAACTCAAACCTCTGATTCAAGGAGGTAATCGTAGAGCCCGCGTCGCACATCAGGTGTTGGATCATTTGGACTCATCGCTGAGCGCCTGTCAGTTGGGTATCACGCTGGCGAGTCTGGCATTGGGATGGGTGGGGGAACCGGTGTTTGCCGGATTGCTGGAGCCTGTCATGCATGCCGCAAGTATCGAGTCTGAACATTTGCAGCATACCCTATCCTTTCTGTTCGGATTTTCAGCCATCACCTTTCTTCACATCACCGCCGGGGAACAGGCGCCCAAACTCATGGCCATCCAGCATTCCTTGCCCACATCTCTGTGGGTGGCTCGACCGTTGTGGTTCTTTCAGAAGATTACCTATCCCTTTATTTGGGGGCTCAACCATGCTTCCAATCGGATGTTGCGTTGGGTTGGAATCGAACCGGTCTCAGAACATGAACACATGCATTCGGCCGAAGAACTCCGTTTATTGATTTCTGATTCGCACCAAAAGCATGGCGGAACGGATCTCGAGGAGGAAATCATGTTCAATGCAATGGAGCTGCGTGAGCGCCTGGTGCGGGAAGTCATGCGACCTCGACCGGAAATAACCGTTTTATCCACCGATATGTCTCTGAACGATTGCCTGAACATTGCCAATAAGGAACGATACTCACGGTACCCTCTTTGCTTGGAATCCGATCCCGATCATGCCTTGGGAGTCATCCATTTCAAAGAACTGTATACCATGCGCGAGCGGCTAGAAAGTGGCGCTGATTTAAAACAGATCGCCCGTCGTATTCTGCATTTGTCTGAAACCGCTCGATTGGAAAAAGCCCTGCGATTGTTGCTGAAGCATAAATCACATTTAGCCATGGTAGTGGATGAATATGGCACCACAGTTGGAATGATCACGCTTGAAGATATTCTGGAGGAGCTGGTCGGAGAGATTCAGGATGAGTTCGATCAGGAACAACCCCTGGTGATTCGCCATGAAGACGGAAGCCTGGATGTCATGGGGCAACTGCCGCTTCATGAGTTGTCCGAATGTCTGGATACCAATATCCAGGAAGAAGGAATCAATACGGTCAGTGGATGGATTACGCATCGCCTCGGTGGATTTCCTGCGGTGGGGGATCAGGTGAAGGAGGGAGATCACATCATGGAAGTGCTCAAAGTCGAAGGCCACTTGATTGAAAGACTTCGCATTACACGAGATTCCAGGGTGAAAAAAAAGTAAGAAGCGAATTCATTCGTGTTCATACTGATTGCCAATATTAATCCCGGAAAAACCTCTGCGTCCCTGCGTCTCTAGTCCCGATTCCATCGGGATGGGCGTGAGTTATTGTGAGGAAAATAAATGCTTTATGGGAAACTCATGTGTCAACCGGCCCAGGAGTAGAAAACCCCTCAACCCAGATCCGGGCTGGCAATGGCGTATTGCATGTGGGGATTACCTGCAGATGCATTGGATCCGAGATACATCCGGGTCAAGGTTCTCTGGATCGTAAAGCCATTCTTTTCAGCCCAGCGCCTGGCTGTCAGGTTTTGGTCGGGAATGTCCCAGAAGATTCGATAATTCTGATTCTTCAGGAAGTCGCATGTTATTAATTGAATAATGTGGTGAAAGGTTTTTTCGGTTTCGGCGATGACGGGGCCTATCTGAAGGGCTTTGGCTCCGGTTCTTATGAATCCGAATCCCGAATTTAGTTCAGCAAACGAACAACTTTGTTTGGAGATTTCCCTTAGCAAATACTTTCTGGAAACACCAAAGGCAGATTGATCCAATCGAGATATTGCCTCCAGTATTGAATCTTCCAATTCTACTTTATTGTCAATGGAGTTGAGGGACGTGTGTGCCGCTGCGAGGTTGCTCCGTTCCCAACGGGAAAGAGTCCACTCGGGATTGAATCCCAGTGCTTCATACACACTTTGGCCTGCCGGGGTGGCATCAAGCTTGATGCTGGGGATGCCAAGGTTTCGAAGGTGTTCGATGCACTTCTGCAATAATACCCGTCCAATGCCTTTGCGACGATGATTTGGATGCACCAGCACCATGCCGATCCATGCCACTTTGTTGTCGTAAGTGACCGTGGTCGCTGTGCCGACCGGATTGTTTTGGCATTCAGCAAGAAAACATCCCCTGGGTTCCATTCTGAGAAACCGCTCCCAGTCAGCAGGCAATTGATTCCAACCGGCGATGCGACGCAGGGAATCCGCAAAGGGAATATCAGAGCGACCCATTGTCCGGATCTGAAGTGTATCCACACTCATGATGAAGGGAATCGCTGGATGATGAGGGATTCAATGAGAATCGTTCACTCTGGCATCTCCATCGGCCAACGCGGATGTCTTTAATTGTTTCAGCATATTGGCAACTCTTGTTGTTTCAATCCCGGCCAGGTTAAAACGTTCGCCTGGATCTTTCGTGATATGGAAGAGTTCGATGGTGTCCGAGGGTTTGCGGTTCGTTACGACCAGTTTCCAATGACCATGTCGAAGGGAACTTGCCCGCCAGTTCGGCGCCGCGCTGTAAATGAATCGTTCTGGCATTCCGGTGGTTTTTCCTTGCAGTAAATTCGACAAATCAGCGCCGTCCCATTTCAAATCTCCGGTGGAAGTGTATCCGGCGAGAGCGCAGAAAGTAGGCATCCAGTCGGTGATGTGGACAGGTGTGTCGTTTTTGCCGGAACGAATGTGCCCCGGCCATGAAACAAGTGTCGGTACTCGAGTGCCGCCTTCGTAGATGGTTCCTTTTTGCCCTCGAAGGGGAAGGTTGTTGCCGGGAAGTCGACCGTTGGGGCAGTTGTCGTCCGGATATTTAAGATCGTTGTTTTCTGCGGTGCTGCCACCGTTGTCGCTCGAGAAAATGAAAAGTGTATTCTCCCGTTTTCCAGTTTCTTCGAGTGCCTTCAACAACTTGCCGACGGAATCGTCCAGATGCATGACGCTGGCTGAATAGTGGCGACTGACTTCATCTGTGATCGATTCTGGAACGCGATTCACCCATTGAGCCGGTTCTTTTAAGGGAAGATGGACTGCCGTGTATGGAACGTAAAGAAAGAAGGGGGTATCGTCGCGCTGATGAATCCAATCCACCGCTTCCTGCGTGAGTAGATCGGTGACGTGTCCGTCTTCTTCGATCAGTTCACCATTGCGATGCCAGGTAACGGTATAATCTCCCTTTTTGTAACGATGGTTCCAGGGGCTGATGCCGCCTGCCAGTGATCCGTAAGCATGATCGAACCCATAACGGTTCGGACCCCATTCAGGTTTTGATCCCAGATGCCACTTGCCAATCAGGCAGGTGTCGTATCCACGTTCTGCGAGTGCCTTGGGTAACGTGGTGGTGTCCCAGGGGAGTCCGCGTGTGTTGATGGGAGTCGTGATGTTGAAACGACTCCAGTAACGTCCCGTGAGAAATCCGGAACGCGTCGGGCTGCAAACCGGTGCGACGTAGTGCTGAGTGAGTTCCAGGCCCTCATGTGCGAGTTGGTCCAGGTGCGGGGTGGGCGTGATGCCACCGTGAAAAGCTACGTCTCCCCAACCCAGGTCGTCTGCCAAGACAAAGACAATGTTGGGTGGCGCCGCATAGAGCCAGGTCAGTGAGGCAAGAATCGTTGTACAGATGATCAGCAGTTTTTTCATGGAATGGTCAGGTGATATCTCCATTCTTACACCAATTTTGACAAAACGACAACGGTGGATCCGTGGCTTGTCAGGTCCATATTTGTCGATCGAGTTCTCTGAATTGAATGGCTTCCATGATGTGTTCCGATGTGATGTTTTCCCTTCCGGCCAGATCGGCGATGGTGCGTGCGACTTTGAGGATGCGGTCATATGCCCGGGCGCTTAGTCCAACATGCGACATGGCTTGTTTCATGAGTTCCAACGATGCCTCATCCAATACACAACATTCCTTCAGTGCCCGGGGTGTCATGCTGGCGTTGCATGAAATGTGGTGTTTCCCGGCGAATCGGTTGAGTTGAATATTGCGCGCCTGGATCACCCTGTGGCGGATTGTTTCGGAGTTTTCGCCTGATTGCATGCCCGAGATTTTATCAAATGGCACGCTGGGGACTTCGATGTGCAGATCGATTCGGTCCAGCAGAGGACCTGAGATCCGGCCCAGATAGTTTTGGATTTCCCGGGGACTGCATCTGCTTTCGTCGGGCATTTTGCCATCGGGTGTCGGATTCATGGCGGCGATCAACATGAATCGGGCGGGGAAGGTAACCGTGCCCGCAGCGCGTGAAATGGTCACTTTACCTTCTTCCAGTGGCTGTCGAAGTGTTTCCAACACGCTGCGCCGGAATTCCGGCAGTTCGTCCAGAAAGAGCACTCCGTTATGTGAAAGGGAAATTTCTCCGGGTGAAGGATGGACGTTACCCCCCAAAAGACCGGCATCGCTTGCGGTGTGATGGGGCGTGCGAAAGGGGCGGTGGGTGACCAATGCCTGACCGGGCTCCAAAAGCCCGACAATACTGTGGATCTTGGTGGTCTCCAACGCCTCGTTGAGCGTCAAAGGCGGGAGGATGCCGGGAATCCGTTTGGCCAACATGGATTTCCCGGTTCCAGGAGGTCCAATCAGCAGCACGTTATGTCCTCCAGCCGCCGCAATTTCGAGGGCTCGTTTGACGGATTCCTGACCTTTGACATCACAAAAGTCCAGTCCTGGATCGATAGTTTTCCCGAGGAGCGTATCAAGATCCACCCGGCAAGGCGGGATGACCACTTCTTCTTCCAGAAAATAAACGGCTTCACGCAGGTTTTGGACAGGGATGACCTCGATGCCCTGGACGACGGCTGCTTCGTGTGCGTTTTCGATTGGCACGATGATGCCGCGCTTGCCTTCCGCTTTGGCGCGCAGTGCAATGGGTAGAATGCCTTTCACGGGCCGGACGGCGCCGGTCAAGGCCAGTTCGCCCACGATCATGTATTGAGGGAGCAAATTGGATTCCATCTGCTCACTGGCTGCCAGGATGCCCATTGCGATGGGGAGATCGAAGCTGGGGCCCTCTTTTTTGAGGTCCGCCGGAGCAAGGTTGATGGTGGTGCGTCCCTGGGGAAAGCGGTATCCGCTGTTTGACATGGACGATCCCACCCGGTCGCGGGATTCGCGCACGGCTGCATCCGGAAGGCCGACGATCACGACACACGAGTCGCTGTAGCCGACGTGCACTTCCACTTCTACTTTAAAAGCCTCGATTCCACGAACCGAAGCCGCATCTATTTTTGCCAACATATTGTCTGCCTTAAAACGTTTGATTGTTTTCAGGCGATCCCGATCACAGATATGCAGGCTCTTCTTTCGCAGTGCGAATGGGGTGCAAAACCAACATGCAGGTTTCGTTCAAGGACATCAATTCGAAAATTCAACGTTGAGTTTGAGCGGACGCCCCTTATAAAGACCCCCTGTGTCATTGAATCAACAGAGTAACCTGAATGCCTCGACTTTGTATGCGGCCGTGTATGGACATCCGATCCGGCACTCCGCTTCGCCTGCCATGCAGAACGCCGGAATCACCGATATGGGATTGAACTGGCGTTATCTGGCCTTTGACGTGGCGCCGGAACAATTGGATGTGGCGCTGGCAGGGGCCCGTTCCATGCGATTTGTCGGCCTGAACCTGACTGTTCCCCACAAATTGCTGGCCCTGGACTGGGTGGATGAGGTGGATCCTGCCGCCAGGGAATGGGGAGCTGTCAATACGATCCGGTTCGAGGGGCAGTCTGGTGATGGTGAATGGATTCCTATCGGGCAGGCGGCTGACCCCACAGTATTTGAAACCATCCGCAGCGTCGGGTTCAACACGGATGCGGATGCGATTCTGCGTTCCATCAAGGAAGATCTCGAAATGGGACTCAAGGGAACCAAATGTGTCTTGCTGGGAGCAGGCGGGGCGGGGCGGGTGGCTGCTTTGAAGTTGGCGTCGGCAAAAGTCAGTCGACTGTATCTGATCAACCGAACGCGTTCCAAATCCGAAGCGGTCGCCAGGGATATTCAGACCAAGTATCCGGAGGTGGAAGTCGTATTGGGCTATCCGAAGCAGGGAGAATCCATAGACCTTCTCCTGAATGCCACTTCTCTGGGGCTCAAAACCAGTGACGATCTGCCCGTGGATTTGGAAGCGATGAATCTGCGAAATGTCAACAGTGTCTACGACATGATTTATCAACCCGCTGAAACGGCCCTGCTCCAGGCGGCCCTCTCTTCTGGATGTCGAACTGCCAACGGCCTCGGGATGCTTCTGTATCAAGGCACTGCCGCGTTGGAAATATGGACCGGAAAACCGGCTCCGACTGAGGTGATGCGCGAGGCACTTCATGCTCATGTTTATGGGAAACCTTTGCTAGGTTGAGGTGTTGGAATCCTTGAATCATGAATGCGTTACTTGATCCCGAACGTTGGCAATACGTGCCGTTCCATTTCTGGTCGGTTGCCTGGTTCATTCTGGGCAGCATGGTGGGGAGTTTCCTGAATGTTTGCATTCACCGGATGCCCCGGGATTTGAGTGTCATTCACCCACCTTCCCATTGCCCCCACTGCGAATACCGGATTCCATGGTATCTCAACATGCCCCTGATCACATGGCTGGTTCTGCGTGGAAGCTGTGCGCAGTGCAAAGCTCCCATCAGCTTTCGGTATTTCGCGGTGGAGCTTTTGACTGGATTACTTTTCCTTGGAACGTGGATGGTCATGGGGCCGGTGTCCACGGGGCTTGCGCTGGCCTACGCAACGATCCTTTCCGGGTTCGTCGTCGCGACGTTAATCGATTTCGAACATTTCATCATTCCCGATCAAATCACCTTGGGTGGAATCGGTGCCGGACTGGTGTTTTCCCTGGCGGTACCGGCTTTACACAATGCTCCGGATCGATTGACCTCGGTTGAACGCAGTGCTCTGGGCGGCGTTGTAGGTTTCCTGTTGGTTTATGCCATTGTGCGACTTGGGAAACTGATGTTTGGGAAAATGCACATCGAACTACCCGAATCCGCCAAATTGATATTTACCGAAACCTCCTTGGTCCTGCCTGACGAGGAAGTGCCTTATGAGGAATTGTTTTATCGAAAATCAGATTGTATTCGATTCGAAGCCGATCGTCTGGAACTGGTGGATCGTTGTTATGCCGGAGTGAAGGTGAGCCTTTCTCAGAAGAAATTGATCATCGGGGAGGATGTCTTAGCCCCGGAAGAGGTGCCACATATGGAGGCGGTTTGCCACGCCATCTCCTTGCCGCGGGAAGCGATGGGATTTGGGGACGTCAAATTCATGGGGGCAATCGGCGCGTTTCTCGGGTGGCATTCCACCTTCTTTTCGCTGATGATCAGTTCCATGATTGGCGCAGCCATCGGGGTGTCGCTGATCTTGATTGGAAAACGTGACTGGTCCAGCCGACTACCCTACGGGCCTTACATTGCTCTCGCTGCTGTTATCTGGATGTTCATGCCTGACGCCTGGCGCGAGGTCTGGGGGGGGCAACTGGATATGATGGCGGATACCATCACCGACGCGGTGCGCTCCAATTGAACGGGCAAATGCAATGTGCCGAATGATCCCGGGTAAGGTGGAGGATTGGTTTTAGGCATTGAACGCGATAGCACGACGCTCTAGGGTTGCAGGAATCATGAGTGACTTACAATAGCGAGCAACCGGGATTTCGTTTCGTTCCCAGATAAACTTTGAAAGATCCGAAAACGTCATGAACCTGCTTTTTCCACATCATGCTCAGAGATGCTCCAAACGCCCTCTGGAGTGCGGTGTGCAGCACCGCTCTGGATTCAATCCATTTTCACCAGATCATCCCCAATTTACAAGCAACAGGCATAAGCTTGAAATGCTGTCTCGTCTCCCCAAGTTTTCCCGGAGAACTCGGAGGATTGTCGCGTGTTCGGACGGCATTCAAAGTCCCGATAGATCAAGATACTCCATTGTAGCGCCAGGACTTTGGTCAGTGATGGTCTCCTTGTTATTATTCTTCGGCCTGAACTTTGCTCAGGCGGCCGGGAGTGAGACAGATTTAGCAAAGAGTGCCATGTCGGTGTTCAGAGATTCCTGTTTATCCTGTCATAACACGGAAAAGGCAAAAGGCGGGTTGATCATGGAGACTCGCGAGGCGCTCATACGGGGCAGCGACTCGGGAGAGGTCGTGGTGGATGGCAAACCGGAGGAAAGTTATCTGCTCGAAACGCTGACAGATCCGGGCGATGCCCACATGCCTCCCAAAAAGCAACTGGAAGAGACAAGCATTGCGCAATTATCAGCATGGATTGAAATCGGCATGCCATGGGACAAGGAAACGTTGCAGAAATTACCCGATTTACAACCCCAGGAATGGGAACTTCAGAAACTGCCGAACAGTTACCGTCCGGTGCTGGCCATGGCTGCAAATGATACCAGGGATAGGATGCTTTCGTCTCAGGGTTCTGAATTGATCGTGACGCGTTTGGTCGATGACAAGCTGGAGCAGGTTCGACTTCCCACTGCCCACAAAGAATCTGTTCGGGCGGTCGCGGTGACTCCTGATGGGACGCAATGGCTGTCCGGTGGTTTTGGCCGTTTGATCTTTTGGGATGTTGAAACGCAGGAGATCATCAGGGAATGGTCTGAGGGGTTGAAAGGGCAGATCAATGCCATCACCTTCACGCGAGATGGTTCACGCATGTTGGTCGCTGAGGGGATTCCCGGACTATACGGAAACATTCACGTTTATTCCGGTTTAGAAGCCCCCCCCGAGCGAACCTGGCAAGCTCACGCTGATGAAGTGTTTGATATTCAGGAATCGCATGATGGCAGCTATTGGATGACGGCTTCTGCCGATCACACTGTTCGTATCTGGGAATCCGATTCAGGTATCGAACAGGATTGGTTGGAGGGGCACAGCGCTCCGGTGATGGCCCTCGTAATGAATGGAGAAGGTTCTTTGCTGATTTCAGCCGGATCCGACAATGCCTTGAAAGTATGGGATATGAAATCCAGAGAACGACTCTTTGATTTAGGAAGGCGGCCCCAATACAGCTTTCTGGATGTTTGCTGGGAACCCGAGAAATCGCAGTTGTTTGCCATCAATCAAAAAGGGGATCTTTACCGCTACCTGGAGTTGAAGGAGCATACCGGGGCTCAGTCATCCAGTACAGGGAGCGAAAAAGTGATGGCTCGAACCAAGAAACCGCTGTCCTGCCTGACTTATTGGGCGAGTCAAAAGAGCCTTGTTGTGGGGACGTTTGAAGGTGAACTGCAGGCTTTCGACCTGAACGGCAAAACCAAATGGACGCTGCCATCCTATGATTCGGGGCCGAATGATTTGGTGTCCCGCTGATTCCGAGATCGACAAGCCATAAGATTTAAGTTACTCAGCAGTCATGCGTATTTTATTCCTGAATGGACCTAACCTGAACATGCTGGGCTTGAGAGAGCCCGGCATCTATGGTTCGAAAACGTTGGGGGACATCGGCGATACACTCCGGGAACGTGCCAAGGAAACCGGTGTGGAGATAAATTTCAGGCAATCCAACCACGAGGGGGAACTTGTAACCTGGATCCAGGATGCGCGCGGGCAATTCGATTTCATCGTTCTCAACGCCGGAGCTTACACGCACACCAGTATCGCCCTGCGTGATGCCATCTCTGCGGCGGAGGTGCCGACCCTCGAAATCCATCTTTCGAATATTCACTCCCGCGAATCCTTCAGGCACCAATCCATGATTGCACCGGTTTGTATCGGTCAAATAGCCGGTTTCGGTGAAGATTCCTATCATCTTGCCTTGGAAGCCTGTCTGCGTAAGAAGCTTTGAGAAGCTTCTTTTGGGGTGAGGATTGTGGTGATTTGTAACTCCGTCTGGCCGCCACTTTTTGGCAAAAGCAGCTACGTTTGCCGCCACCTTTTTGCAAAGGCGGCTACTTTTGCTGACTATATGAAAATGTGGGGACGCAAAAAAAGCCCGGGCTTGGTGGCTCGGGCTTTTTGTGTGTTTTGAAAGGTTGAACCTTATTGAGGTGAATCAGTGTTGGTGCTGATGTTCTTCTTCTTCAGTTTGTGGCAACACTTCTTCCACTTCGGCCTGGAGTTCCATCAGGTCCAGCACTTTTGAGGTCAGGATCTGTTCCTGGATTTCAGGGATGCCACCGCGTTCTTTCAAGCGTTTGGCCAGTTTCTCGGGGGGCATGTTGTAGGAATGAGCCATGTAAACAATGCGCTGATTGATTTCCTCGTTGCTGACTTTGACGTTTTCCTTGGCGGCGATCCGACCAATGATGAAGGCGACTTTGACGCGGTCCTTGGCACTGCGGGAAGCGGCGGTGTAGATTTCGTCCTTCTTCTCGTCAATGGTTTCCTTGGCCACACCACGCTGTTGGTTTTCGCGGACCAGATCGTAAACCACGTTCTTGGTTTCCTGATCCACGATGGATTCAGGCAGTTCGCAATGAACGCTGTTCAACAGGTATTGGACCAGTTGATCCCGGGCATGGCGTTTTTGCGTGGTTTTCAGTTCGTTTTCCAGGTCGTTTCCAACGCCTTCACGCAGGGATTCGACGTTTTCAGCTCCGAATTGCTGGGCGAAAGCATCGTCGATTTCGGGAAGCGCTTTTTCTTTTACTTCCTTCACTTCCACGGAAAAGGTGGCTTCCTTGTTGACCAGTTCTTTGATGACAAAATCTTCAGGAATGGTCAGGGTGATTTCCTTTTTATCCCCGGCTTTGAGACCGATCAGTTGTTCCGGAAATCCTTTGATGAAGTGTCCATCATGCACGTGCAGCCAGAAGTTTTCCTTCTTTTCAAGGCTGGTTGCTTTGGGGGCGATTTCCGTGATGGGTTTTCCTTCGCATTGTCCGGTGTAATCGATGACTGCGTAATCATTTTCGGCGATTTCGCGATCGACGTTTTCAAATTTGGATTGGCGGTCCTGGAGAACCCCCATCGCTTTATCGACATCTTCGTCGGTGACGGAGCGAATCTCTTTCTTGATCTTGATTCCCTTGTATTCAGGGATTTCGAATTCAGGGGCTGTTTCGACAGTGATGGCAAATTGGAAAGGCAGTCCATTGCCGAATTGAATTTCTTCAACATCAGGGTTGCCGACAATGTGCATGTCGTTGTCTTTGATGGCTTTTTTATAGCCCTCATTAACCAGCTCCCGTCGAACTTCCTGCTCGATGCGGTCCCCATAGGACTTGATTACCATGTGTTTGGGGGCTTTTCCTGGGCGGAAGCCGGGAAGATTGGCATATTTCATGAATTCCTTGGTGGAGGCATCCATTGATTCTTTTACCTTATCTTCAGGCACGTCCACCCGAATCAGTTGTTTACAGGGTCCCAGATTTTCTATCGCTATATTCACTCTTCAAATCCTTTGGTTATGTTCGTCAGTGTCTCACTTTTGCACGGCTTCAGTGGGTACACTGCCGGATACATGTCGAAACTACGACACGTGAGCCGGGTAATTTAGGAACCCGCCCCCTTCGAGTCAAGATTGCGAACAGGTTTATTTTGCAGATACTTCAACTTCAACTCCGGTTGAAGCAGGGAATCAGCAAGGTTGATGCCCCCAATCCTCATCCTTCAGGGCTTCCTCGTAGAGAGCCATTTGCTCTTCTTTGCTCAATGAGGCGATATCGGGCTTTTTGGTGTTCGGAGGTGTGGTGGTGGATTGAGCTGACTCATCCTGGCTTATGTCGGATGGGGTTTTTGATTCGGGTTTTGAGCTGTTGTTTGAGTTATCGTTGGTCATTGTCTTTGCCTGATTGCTGACTTTGTCCGTTTTTTTGAGTTCGTCGAGCTTCCTGCGATCGTCCCGGTTCGGGCCCGGCGGGTGGAGGTCAAATGACTCACCTCAACGAATTGCATCTTGATGTGTTCACCCGAACCGAGGCAGCATGCAACCCATAAAATCACATATTATGATTTATTTTTTCGCCATCGTGTTTGGATACCTGGCTGGATCGTTGCCCACCGGCTACTTGGCTGCCCGTCGTAGAGGCATTGATATCCGTGCTCAAGGTAGTGGTAACATAGGGGCCACCAATGTGTTCCGTATTCTTGGGTGGAAGGCCGGAGTGGTCGTGTTGCTGATTGATGGGCTCAAGGGATGGATTGGTTGCAAAGGAACGCTTTTTTTGATGGGGGCATCCAGTGCCAATCCGATCTGGGTGTTGATCGCAGGAGGATTTGCAAGTGTGTTGGGACATAATTACACCCCTTGGTTGCGTTTTAAAGGAGGTAAAGGAATCGCCACCTCTGCAGGGGTTTTGGTTGGTCTGACTCCGTGGGGATTTCTGGGTGCCTTGACCTCATTTTTGGTTTTTCTTGGAATCAGCCGGATGGTTTCACTCGGATCGATCATGGCGGCAGTCGCCTTGCCCCTGGTGGTCTGGTATCGGCAGGAGCCTGGTCCGGTGCTGGGTGTTTGTATTCTCATGTCCGTGTTGGCGATCGTGAAACACCGCGCCAATATCCAGAGGATACTGAACGGCACGGAATCCAAGATAGGGCAGAAAAAAGCGGGAAAACCGGAGGTGTCCGCATGAATGTTGGGGTTCTCGGAGCCGGAGCTTGGGGGTGTGCTTTAGCCAAAGTGTTGCATGACAACGGGCAT
>Ga0181591_10000092_pt1 | contig 56326 bp, 93 predicted proteins | sample 071ome_33_FD_133757 | JGI IMG/M metagenome (GOLD analysis project Ga0181591, IMG submission 133757) | Coastal salt marsh microbial communities from the Groves Creek Marsh, Skidaway Island, Georgia - 071412AT metaG (megahit assembly) | ecosystem: Environmental > Aquatic > Marine > Intertidal...
CACTGGAGGATTTCTTTGGATAACCTAATAAAGATGTCCTTCACTAAGGATGAGATCGAAGTCTACAAAAGGATTAGGTCTTTGCAACAGAATGTGGGTAGGTTCTTGGAGGATTATATAAATCTTAATCTACCCGATACCGTCATTTTTGTTGGTCGTGATAAAAACAGACCGGAGGGAGTTGACTACATTGTAGACGGTGTTTACTGGTCGGTAAAGAATGCTTGGAATACTGATAACCACTCTATGAAAATGTATAGAGAAGATCGGAATATACATCATTGGTATCGTCTAAATAAGGACGGTACAACTAATTGGGACTCCCTATTTGTTGGGGGGTTGTCAGAGAGTGGGTTTATAGAATATGTGACAGGGGAGAAACAATCTTCTCTAGAGGATTTTTTGTATGCAGTTTGAACACTTGATGTGGAAAGAAGATGGGTGGGGTTATCTACCCGCAAACAAACACATCTTCGGTGCACTAAATCATATACGTGAAGTGGTAAACCCCATGAGTGTATTAGAGATTGGATTTTATGCAGGACACTCTACCAGTTACATGGCAGAGCATTTCCATCCGGACTGCAAAATTATATCCTGTTGTCCTGACCATCCACGAGGACGTGAGTATGGTGAGGTAGTGATGGAGAAGTACCCTAACGTGACAGTGCATCTTGTACCGTCACCTAAAATTTTAGATAGGGTGAGAGGTGAAGAGTTTGACCTAGTGTTTGTCGATGGTAATCATGATAAACAAAATGTGATCGATGATACTATCGTTGCGTTTCGACTAGGTGCGAAGTATGTCTTGTATGACAATACGGAGTTACCACAAGTTGATATGGTGGTCAGAATTTTTGAAGATGAAGAACGTTTGAGATTTATAAAAAACTACCCATACCGCACAGACTTCAAAGGCGGTGGAGTTGGGGAGATGAGACTATATGAGTGCATTTACTAAATTTAATGAAGACCTGTTATCCTTATCCAAATATAAGAAAAAAGAACTAACCGATACCCTGAGTAATATCTTTACCATGCGGGTCATTGGTAACAAGACCCATGGTGACCTTGCAGAAGTTGCGATCACTGAGTTCATCAACGAACACATGAAAGGATACAACTGTGTCCATGTGGGTAAAGAGTTGTTCCGTTCTAAGGGACACGAAGAGGACGTGATAGTAACGAATACTGATAACTACGATGAGTTCCCTATCAGTCTGAAGGCATACGGAGACGGGCCACTGCAATTGTCTACTGACAAAGAATGTCTCATGTTTCCATTACTAGAATCCTACGGATCAGAGATTACTGATCCAGAAGAAATTCAGGATGTCTTTGATCACGAAGCGTTCAGTCACTTCGGTAAGATGAATGTCCTACCCTTGATCTACAAGGAGAATAAACTGGAGTGCAACATTCTTGTTTTCAATGCAAGAAAGGCAGAGTTGAATACCAGATACATACGACTACTTGAGTCTGGGTCTGGAAGAAAGCATCCGGTCTATAGATTCTATGATAGGTACGGTGACTATATCATGGAGGTCAGATACGGAGGTAGAACTGCTAATGCATTGCAACGTGGACTCTGGACTCACACCAAGAACGCTAACCAGTACTTTAAGAGTGCGACAGATGGGTGGATCAAGTACAGAATCAATAACACTCTAGTCCAGTTGTTTGCACGTGCCCTGATATCAAATCCTGATCAGCTTGACAAAGTACTATGTGATCTGTTATAATGAATACATGCGATACGAATTAACGATATTCAAAAATCAATTTGACAACAAAACGCACCGGCGAGTGTCACTCTCAGACTGGGATGAACTCGTTGGGTTGTTGCGTGGGTTGTCTGAACAACAAGGAGAGAAGGGTGGAAATAATTCTAGTCCTCTTATTACTCCTGCTATTTTTCAAACCGATAGCACACGTAGTAATAAATCTACTGTATGTTGGGCTGGTTGGTGTGCTGTTGATGTGGACGATCATGTTTTTCCTCATGATGTACTATCTCTAGAAGAATCATTGCAGGAGAAGTTTGGTCACTTGGACTATGTGGTATACAACACTGCGAGTTCCCGTGAGGATATGCCGAAGTTCCGCATTGTCTTTAGACTGAACGAACACATTGAGAACGAACGCATCAAACCATTCTGGTATGCACTGAACACAGAACTGGGTGAGATAGGAGATCCGCAAACTAAGGATCTTGCACGTATGTATTATGTACCTGCAATATATCCTGACGCATTCAGTTTCTTTTTTACTAACTCAGGTGACGCACTAAACGTCTCTGAGTTAATTGCTAAGTATCCGTATGTAGAGAAGACAGGCAACTCATTCCTAGATCGACTACCACCAGAGATGCAGAAAGAGATAATTGAGTATCGTAAGAATCAACTAAATAACACCGACATCAATTGGATATCCTATAGAGACTGTCCGTTCTGGCCACGTAAACTGGGTGCAGAGTATCAGTCGATTACTGGTACAGGTTGGTATCACAAGATGTATCAAATAATGATTGCGATTGCCGGACGTGCATTCGAGAAGGGTTACCCTATCACCGCAAATCAAATTGCAGATATGTGTAAGGAGTTTGATCGTGAGACAGGTAACTGGTATGAGAATCGTCCACTGATCGTAGAGGCAGACAGAGCACTGGAGTACATATACAGAAATGGATAGAAAGTTTTTAATTACAGGGGCAGCGGGATTTATCGGATCTCAGTTGATGAACACACTGTACAATGCAGGAGAGAAGGTGATTGGGTTAGACAACTTTAATGATCACCTGTATTCACCCACACTAAAAAAGGATAGGGTCAATCACTTTGACATCGATGTCAGATATGTTGATATTCGTAACTCGTATCACCTAGAAGAGTTTCTGGTTAAACATCAACCCACAGATATCATTCACCTTGCCGCACATGCGGGTGTACGTGACTCGTTTGGTAAAGAGAAACAATACCATGAGAACAATATCGACGGAACTCAAAACCTGATTGATCTATGTAAGAAGCATTTACCTAATGTACGCATCGTGTATGCATCAACCTCTTGTGTCTTTGCGGGATCTGAGTTACCGTGGACTGAGGGTAAAGAAACAGGTAAGCAGTTGAACCCATACGGTTGGTCTAAGTGGACTAATGAATGTCAGTTCCAAGCATCCGGTTTGAATAATGTGGGTCTACGTTTCTTTACTGTATATGGCCCTTGGGGAAGACCTGACATGGCACTGTTTAGTTTCACCAAGAACATTATTGCAGGTGAACCGATTACTGTGTTCAACTACGGAGACATGAAACGTGACTTTACCTACGTTGATGACATCATAGATGGTATTCTGTGTGTATTGTTTGAGGACGCACCTTCTGGAGAGATCTACAATATCGGTAGAGGTAGTCCGGTTCAGTTGATGGACTTCATTAAAGAGATTGAGAAGAATGTTGGTAAGTCTGCAATATATGACATGCAACCTAAACATCCTGCAGACACACTAGAAACATATTCAAACACTTCTAAACTAGAAGCACTGGGTTATCACCCTCACACTGACGTGAGTGTGGGTATTAAGAATTTTTACGATTGGTATGTGGAGTATCATAATGGCAGATAATTTTGATGAGTTCGTTCCTGAGAAACCTACCGAAGGAACACCAGAACCTATCAACCCCAACAACCCGTTGAAAATGGGTATCGTGGGTCATGGTTTCGTAGGTAAAGCAGTAGAGTATGCATTCTATCATCCTATGATTGAACACTTCTTGGTAGATCCTATTTACAATACAAGTGTAGACGATCTCATCGATTGGAAACCTCAGCTTGTATTTGTATGTGCACCGACACCTCAGAACCCTGACAGCGGATTCGTAGATGCGTCTATTGTAGAAGATGCAGTACTGAAGTTGATCTACCACACTAACGCATTTGTTGTTGTGAAATCAACAATCACACCAGACATTGTAGACCGACTGTACAACTCTATCGAACCACAAGACTATGATCGGTTCTGTTATAACCCTGAGTTCCTGACAGAGAAATCCGCATGTGAGGATTTTGTAAATGCGGAACATCATGTGTTTGGTGGTACACAGAAAGCATGTGATGAAATTTCACAGATCTATGATATTTTTTCTAACTGTAAATCAGATAAGTATTACCGCATGTCCGGTTGTGAAGCGTCATTTGTCAAGTATGCAACCAATGCATATCTTGCAACCAAACTGACCTTCTTCAATCAACTGAAGGATGTGGTGGATTCATTTGACTGCAGTTACAATATGATTACTCGTGCAATGGGTGCAGATGATCGTATTGGAGTAAAACATACACGAGTGCCCGGCCCCGATAAGAAACGTGGGTTCGGTGGTGCGTGTCTACCAAAGGACACAATGGCGTTTTTAAAGTTTTCCGAAACTCGTGGTAAGGAAAATAATTTCGATTTGTTGCAGAAAGTGCTTGACATTAATAGTGCTTATCGTGTACAATATGATCTAGATGAACGTGAAAAAGTAAACAACATTACATTTGGAGATGATGATGTCAATAATGGACAAACTGAAGAAGAACTCAAAACTCAAGGCAACGGAAGTACTGTCGGAGAGTAAGTTCTTCACTGAAAAAGATATGGTTCCCACCAATGTTCCTATGGTGAACGTTGCGTTATCGGGATCCTTTGATGGTGGTGTTACGCCGGGACTTACAGTCCTAGCAGGGCCATCTAAACACTTTAAAACATCGTTCGCCCTATTGATGGCGGGTGCGTATCTGGAGGCAAAGAAAGATGCGGTATTACTATTCTATGATAGTGAGTTCGGTTCCCCCCAATCATATTTCGAACAGTTTGGAATTGATACTAGTCGGGTGCTTCATACTCCTATCACAAATGTAGAGGAACTGAAGTTCGATCTGACTGCTCAACTCGAAGCAATGGATCGTGATGATGATGTCATTATCGTGATTGATTCGATTGGTAACCTTGCATCCAAGAAAGAACTTGAGGATGCACTGAACGAAAAGTCTGTCGCAGATATGTCTCGTGCGAAAGCACTGAAGGGACTGTTCCGTATGGCAACTCCCTATCTTGCAATGAAGAGTATTCCCTTACTCGCAGTTAACCACACCTACAAAGAAATCGGTCTTTTCCCCAAAGACATCGTAGGTGGTGGTACTGGTATCTACTACTCTGCAGATAACATCTGGATTCTTGGCAGACAACAAGACAAAGTAGGTACAGAGATTAAAGGATACCACTTTGTAATCAATGTGGAGAAAAGTCGTTATGTTAAAGAAAAGTCTAAGATCCCTATCTCAGTTTCTTGGGATGGTGGTGTCCAACGTTTCAGCGGTCTTCTGGATGTTGCTCTCGCTGGCGGTTATGTTGCTAAGCCTAGTAACGGTTGGTACTGTAGGGTTGATACTTCTACTGGTGAGTTGGTTGATCCAAAGGTTCGACTCGCTCAAACATTGGATGAAGAATTCTGGACTCCTATCCTAGAATTCACTGACTTCAAAGAGTTTGTAGAAAAACAATTCAAAATTGGCTTGCCAACTCAAGTAGATCCTGATACAATAGTAGATTCAGATGACGAAAACGATTAATGTAAATAAAGCTTCTGAAGGGGTCGATTATGAAATGATCCCTGTTGATTATGTTGATAATGATGCCGCATGGGATGTACGTATCTTACGTGGCGATTTTGTGGAAACCGTTATACGGTATGGGACAATCAAGTTTGATGGAACTCGTGACTGCCTCACTTTCAACTTTCGGGTTGTACAGTCACCTGTTCCATTCCTTGAACCTAGTAACGTAGAACTTCAGGAACGTGCCGCAGATATCTTAGAGGATATTATCGAACGTGGATGTCATGATGGTTGGATCTATACTAAAGAACGGTTAAATAAGGATGATGATGGAAATACAATTGGAACAAACGATTCTACGGAATCTATTGACGAATGACCAGTATGCGAGGAAGGTAGCAGCGTTTCTGACACCTGACTACTTCGAGGGTGTCTACAAAGGACTCTTCAAAGAGTTCACACAATTTATTGCGAAGTACAATAAACTTCCTACTATGGAAGCATTCAAAATTGAGATCGATGAGAATAATCGACTCAACGATGAGCAGTACCGACATGCTATCGAACTGCTCCCTAATATCTTTACACCAGAACCAGAGAACCTTGAATGGTTGATTGATCGTACTGAGAAGTGGTGTCAAGACCGTGCGGTATTCAATGCGGTAATGGAATCTATAAGTATTATTGATGGGAAGCACCAGACGCTATCTAAGAATGCAATACCGGATGTATTGAGTAAGGCACTGGGTGTGACCTTCGATACAAATATCGGACACGACTACTTAGAGAACGTAGAAGAGCGTTTTGACTTCTACCATACTCAAGAGGAGAAACTGCCTTTTGACTTGGACTACTTCAACCGTATCACTAAAGGTGGACTACCTAACAAAACTCTCAACATCGCACTTGCAGGTACGGGTGTTGGTAAGAGTCTTTTCATGTGTCATTGTGCTGGCAGTGCCTTGTCACAAGGGAAGAATGTCCTGTACATCACTATGGAGATGGCTGAAGAACGTATTGCGGAACGGATCGATGCAAATCTACTTAACGTCCCGATAGATCAACTAGAGAACCTATCTAAGGATATGTTCACCGACAAGGTACATGCGATTGCGAAGAAGACGCAGGGTAAACTGGTTGTTAAGGAATACCCGACAGGACAGGCGAATGCGTCACACTTCCGTGCGTTGTTGAACGAACTAAAACTAAAGAAGAATTTTGTACCCGATATCATCTATATCGATTACCTAAATATATGTGCATCATCCCGTATGAAATCTATGGGTGGTGCGATTAATTCTTATACATATATTAAGTCGATAGCAGAAGAGTTACGTGGACTCGCAGTGGAATTCGATGTTCCTATTGTATCCGCAACACAAACGACTCGATCTGGTTATTCAAATGATGACGTGGGTCTTGAAGATACATCTGAATCATTCGGTCTACCTGCAACTGCAGACTTCATGTTTGCCTTGATTTCAAATGAAGAGTTATCGAACAACGGTCAAATACTTGTCAAGCAGTTGAAGAACAGGTATAACGATCCTACCACGTATCAGAGATTCGTTGTGGGTATTGACCGTAGTAAAATGAGGTTGTTCGACGTTGATCAAAACACATCACCGTTGAATCAGGAAGAGGACACTGGCCCCGCATTCGATAATAGTTCAAGTGGTCAGCGACTCAGGTCAGAAAGATTCGAGGACTTTAGGGTATGACACCATACGAAACAGTAGCAATAATTATGACGTTGGTCACCTTGTCATTTTGGCACGGTCACCGACAAGGAAAGGAATCAGGAAGACTAGATGGTATTGAATACTGTCTGGAGTTCATGATAAAGAAAGGTTGGATGACCGAAGAAGGTCACAAAGAGATGGAAAGTTTAGGTGAGCGAACATAGTATACCGCCCGTATCGTCGGTAACTGCTCTACCCGTTTCAGGAACATATCCAACAACTCAACAGACAGAACCAGTGGAGAGACCGTTGGTGAAGTCAACCGTTAAAATTCTAGCTGCAACGTCTCAACAACAAGAGACAGTTTACACCTACAATAGAAACGGACACTTGGAAAGTACAGTGGTAAGATCCCACTATATAAATTTGTTAATTTAATGTAAGGAAGAATGATGAGTGAAGTGAACTTGGTTGCGATTAGTAAACCGAACGTTGGTGTGACTGGTGATGTATTTGATGCAAACGAGTTGATTGCATATGTTGCACGGGTGAGTAATCCGAGCAATCAGAGTAATAGTTCAACTGCACCAAAACTCTTACGGTATCTGATCAAGAATGATCACTGGTCTCCGTTTGAGATGGTGCATATGACACTAGAGATTAAGACAACCCGTGATATCTCACGTCAGATTGTCCGACATCGCTCGTTCTCATTTCAAGAGTTTAGTCAACGATACGCAGAGTCAGAAGATTTTCTGCTTCGTGAAGCACGTCTGCAGGATCCTAAGAATCGACAGAACTCTGTTGAACTAGAGGATATCGAAGATTTTGGTAAGGGTGGTAACAAGACCCAACACGAGAGACTCTATGAAGACTGGAACATGCGACAATCCTTTATCATTAACGAGGCGAAGAAAGCATATAACTGGGCACTAAATCAAGGTATTGCAAAGGAACAGGCACGTTCAGTGTTACCCGAAGGTAATACTCAAACCACAGTGTATATGGCAGGATCGTTGCGTTCATGGATTCACTATTGTCAATTGCGTCGAGGTAATGGTACACAGAAAGAACACCGTATCGTCGCTGATCAATGTTGGGAACATATCGTGACGCACTTCCCAGATGTTGCGGAGGCAGTAAATGAAATCAGTTAATCGATTTATTTGTCCAGTTATAGAAGTGGACGGAGAACTTTGTCTGGAATTTCCAGATAATTTAATGGATGCACTTGACTTATCAGTAGGTGATGTGTTATCATGGGAACCACAACCTATGGGAACGTGGGTACTTAAAAAATTTGTTGAGGAGAAAGAAAATGGAGAAGGGTGACGTTATTACTATCATGACACCTATTGGTGAATACGTTGGTAGATTTGAAAACCTAAACAAGGGCGAGTTGTATGTGACAGACCCTAAATTGATTGTGAACAGTCCAGACAACAAGGTTGGATTTGGACGTGGTGTTTGCATGTCAGCAGTAGAGAACATTGAAGAGGTTACTTTCTGTAACTATCTTTTCATTGCACCTACTAACGAAGTGTTTGAGAAAGCATGGCGTGAGGCGACTTCCGGTCTGATTCTATGACAGAAGTCGTAATCCGTAACAAGGATCTCCTAGAGACTCTTAACGGGTTTAAGGATGAACTGTTTGCTGTCGAGGGTTATAATGACTCTAAGTACAGCATGTACAGTCATGAAGAAGATACGAAGAACGGACGTGGTGAATACTGGTGTTCCGATGAGTATCTTAAAGAGTGTATGTCCCGTGATCAATTAGTCGGAGTACCTGATCGGCATTACGCAAATCCCATTGCAAAGATGGTACGTGCGGAACCTGAGAAGTGGGGTGACTATATGAAGAAGGTGAAGTATGACTTTGCCGCAGAGATCGGTGCACACACGTCTGCACTATTGTCCTACTATCCGCCTGGCGGATTTGTAGGATGGCATACTAACTATGATGCAAGTGCATATCAAGTACTGTTTACTTGGTCTAAGGGAGACGGGTATTTCCGTTACCTAGATAAAAATACAGGTGAGATTGTGACTATCCAAGATGTCGAGGGATGGCAGTGTAGACACTACTATTTCGGGCCAGAGGATGAACCCCACAATCATTGTTGGCATTCTGCATATGCAGGAGATGAGAGAATAACACTTGCGTACAAGTTTTGTGGTTATGGAGAGAACTCTCCGGAAGACCAACAAGCAAGACTACTACGTGATTTATTGATTGAGGAAATTGAGAATGAGTAAAGAAATTAAAGCACACATGCCACCATTTGATACAGTAGATGGTGGTCAATACACGGGCAGCGTCAGTAATACTGGCACTATCACCGTAGACACGATCCCCTTGGATCCTGATATTACCCTAACCCTCACAGACACCCCTGAATACAAATTCAGAGAGGATGAATTGATTGCTGAGTTTAAGGATTATATCGATTCTACTTACGGTGGTCACTATGGTCAAGGTGGACTTCAGTCTTCTGAAGTAATCATTGACCGTGGTCATGGTATGGGTTTCTTTCTAGGTAACGTGGACAAATACAATGCACGTTATGGTAAGAAGGGTACACCCGAAGATCAACGTAAAGACATTGTAAAAATTATCCACTACGGATTTCTTGCATTGTTCGAACATGACAGGTTGCATGGAAAGTAATGCTCTTAACTAGTGGTTGTTCATTTGTCTGGGGAGATGAGTTAGAGGGGTTTGATCAAAGTCCACCTACTCACTGGGACAAAACATTCACTCATCACCTTGCAAAGAAACTGGGTCTTGAGTATGTAAACATTGCTCAGTGCGGTAATGGTAATCGCAAAATTTTTCGAGATACCATGAAGTACTTACGTGACTATTCCGACGAGATCACACACTGTGTAGTGCTTTGGTCTGCATGGGAAAGAGAAGAGGTTGCAGAGAGTTATGGCCCCAGTGAAGAAGCATTGATGAAGATCAAACGGAATCAGTGTATGACTCAGTTCTCTCCTGCTAGAATCAACATGATTCGTAACATGCAGTTCGCTCAAGCACTAGAATATCTGTACGATCATTATGATGTCAAACGAACCAAGATACTGGAGACCATGACATATATGACCCATATGCAATGGTTGTGTGATATGATGGGTATCAAACTGGTACAAGGTGTGTTCCACTATAGATGTTGGGAAGAACTTGTGGACGTTATGAAACCAGAGAACTACAGTGGTGATGCCCCCGACAAATGGTGGGGTGAGTGGATGGAGCACATCCAAGACGAATTAAATTATCTGAGAGACGAATCCAGAGTTGGATTAAATCGTTATACAGATCTCGCCACTATCGCTGAGGAGAACGATGATATGAAACCTTCTTATCATGCGGGTGAAAAGTCACAGCTAGTATTTGCAGACACACTATACGAAGCATTCCAGAAAGTATGAAGAACATAATTTTACAACATTGGGCAGGGCCGATGAATGAACTGGTAGAGAAGTCTACTGAGTCAGTCAAAGGTTATGCAGATAAAATTGGTGTGGACTACGAGTTTATTCGTGGTGTTGTATTCATGAAAAAAATTGCTCACAAACTAGACTACCCGTGCCAGAAACTTATCTACCTTGATGAGAAGTATGATGAGTATGACTATGTGGTTATGGTGGATGCAGACATGTTTGTCGCAAAGTCTTGTAATCAAAACATCTTCACAGACGATGTGGGTATTGGTAGACATACCGGAGTCCAGACATCGTTGCGACAGAGACTTGTCGAGATTTATCCAGACCTTGGATCCTTGGACGCACCTTACTGGGGTGGGTCAGTATTTCGATTATCACGTGAGATCCGACAGAAGTTTCGTGAGGCATTGACCGAAGATATTGTTATGGCATTTGCTCGACGCTACCATGATGAAGGTGTGATGCACTGCTTAGCGAACAAGTTAGGTATGAAACACACCGACAAAGACATATACCTGAATGGTCAGATGTGGAACTACTCTTCGTTTGAACCCGATGTAGAACGTGCAAACTTCATTCACATTCGCACCAAGGTCACACCCCAAGGCCCAAAGAGAGAGAAGATTAAAAATTACCGTGAATTGGTACAGAGAAATCTTATCTAGGGTGTCATTTAAATGACAGTTTTTGTCTTTTAGAGAAAAGCAAAGTATAAATACCCTTGTATAATAACATACATGGGATATTTTATGCGTTACATCATTTCATTTTGGATGCTTATATTATTGGCATCTCACTCATATGCACAGGACGCTCCTGCCGAAGGAGAAAATAGTGTAGTACCTATTGTTACTGAATCAACAGTAACCACTAATGGTAGCACAGAGACGACTCTGAAGTCGCCCCCTGCTTCTGCCATTTCACCTACAATCAACACTTCCAATTCTGATCTCTGTACTTTCGGAGTTGCGGGTGCGATTCAAACCCAAATACTTGGTATCTCTACGGGTACTCAAGTAGTGGATGAAAATTGTGAAAGATTAAAGAATGCTAAGACTTTGTTCGATATGGGCATGAAAGTTGCAGCAGTATCAGTTATGTGTCAAGACAAACGAGTTTTTGACGCTATGATGAACGCAGGAACCCCCTGTCCGTTTGACGGTCTAATCGGACAGGAAGCAAAGGCAGCTTGGGAAGTTAACTCTGAACTTGCTCCGGATGCACAAAAAGAGAAGGAAGGAATGGATGATTCTACTAAGACATTGTTGGGCGGTGCTGGCGTTGCTAGTCTGCTCGTCTTACTCTTACTCTGAGGAAGTCTATGGGACTTCACCGAATGCGGCAGCGTTTGGTTTAAATTGGGTTATGACTAACGTTCTGCCCCAACAGGCAGGACTTACCGTGAATGGAGTTGTATACAGATATACTGCAGTCAAAGATCCGAACAGTGACATGATTGTCTACGTTCAGAACGAGAACGCAATTGACGGTGGTTATATCTTTAGGGAAGCAGATGATTGGTCTGGGTTGCCTGGCAACACGATCAATAAACAAGTTTCTGTAGGTGGAATTCCTATAGAGTATTGGGGTGACGGATCGATCCAAGTTGATGGAGAAGGATCCGTAGAAGATCCTTTGGTGGTTTACAATTATCGATATGATAGTTGTTATCAAGTTACGACTGATCCGGCATGTCCGGATTATATTCCACCAGTAGATCCTATTGACGTTGCTACCAGTGATCCTTTAGATGAGGATTACGTAAAAGAACAGCTTGAACGTAGAGCAGTTCTTGATGAAGAAGACGAAGAAGACCGTAAAAGAAGACAGAAGATGTCTGAGGAAGAACCAGAGGATAGAAGACTAGAGTCTATACTGGGTGCAGTGAACAGTTCTTTATTGGCAGTAGAGTCACTAAAGAAACATACAGAGATGCTGGCACTCAACTTTATTCCGGTCAACTACTTCGACGCTTTACCAGATCCTCAAAAGATCGAGGACACTGTTGTTCTGAAGGATTCTAATCTCCCTGAGAATCGAAAGGCAAGGAGACAGAGTGTTTCACAACAACTGTTACATCAAGAGTTGGTAAATCTACAGTATGAAAATTAACTATAACAATTAGGAGCAATTCAATGTTCAGAAAAACCCTTCCCATTCTTTTAATGGGTACTATGATGTCTGCGGCAGTTGCAGCAGAGATTCCAATCGTAGGTTCTGTAGAATCCAAGTGTGTCATCACTACTGACACTCAAGGTGTCTATGGTAACCCTACTCCAAGTACGTTGACTACTGACATGTCAAATGGTGGTGTACCACCTATCGTTCGTTACGATGTCATTCAAGCAGACTACTACAAGGCGTTAATCTCACACCCTACTACATTCACTGAGAGTCCTGCACTTTCAGACGTTGTTAACTGGGTTGGTGAAGTAACTGTCGCTGAAGTATCAGATGTCAACATGTCTGCATATGACAATGAGAAAAGACTATATAATAACGTGACTGAGATCGATCTAACAATCGCAGGTTCAACGTGGTTCAAAGTTGCCTCGACTGCAGAGTATGGTTATGACAAGGCATTCCCTGCCGGTCAATACCGTGCAACTGTTCAAGCAGAGTGTATAGCGATCTAACTTATGAAACGGTTTGTTATGACATTGTTTATGTTCCTCACGAGTGGGTACGCAAGTGCCCACGAGTGGTTACCAACCTATCCAACATTGGTTCAATCTTATGTGGAAGGTATTTTACAAACTGAGATGACTTTGTATAACGCTCGACAGGATGTTGAGTACTATGAGATCGGGGTGTTCGATGAAGAAATGAATCCTGTCTCATTTGCTACGGCTGAGAAGATCGTTAACGTCAAATTTCAAAGACGTAAAAAGATCACCGTATTTGTTAGAGGAGTGGATAGAGATAGAGCGGTCTATGTCTGTACGAAATCAAAACTATTGAGGGATACCGGAACGAAAGCACTGATTACCTCAAAAATATGTTCTAAATTCAAATGAGAAAAATTTTATTATTACTGACGTTTTTTATAGTAGGGATGTGGACTGGTGCCGCTTATGGTCAATCTTCGTCTCTTAATCTAGCGATACCTCAGTCATCACCACAGTTTCAGTCTGATAGAGTCAGAGCAGGAGACGTAGAATGTTCTGCCGCAATTGGATCATCCACAAACGTGGAGTTTGGTGTGGTGGGGATATTGAATCAGAATGATCCATGGGATCAGTACAGAATGGGTATGGGTATGGATCAAGGATTGATGCCCAGTTACAACGACAACTTCATGCGGGATGTTGGTGTGTATGCGAAGATAACCATACCACTGGGTGCACCTAAAGAGAGACTCAACTGTAACGCACTATACAAATTAGAACTAGAAAAGAAAAGACTAGAAGTCATGAAGTTAAAACAAGAAATCGCAAATCTTCGTGCACTTAAATTCGAAGAGGAGTAAAAATGGCAGAGATTGAATTTGCTGGGGTCAAATTCGCAGGGGGAAGAATCGCAATCATCTTGACTGCATTGTCATCACTAGGTGGTGCGTCATGGGCAGGTTTCGAGTTCTACAAAGACTACATGGACATGAAAGAGATTGTCCAGAACATTGACGTGAACGAAATTGAATCCCGTAACAAACAAATAGAAATAAAACTTAACGAAGCCATCGATTACTCACGTAGTATCAAGAACGATCTACGTGATGACTTTAATCGTATGGAACGAAACGTTGACAGAATTGAGGATGCAGGACGTGATCTAGAGACCAAAGTCGAGGATATGATCGACAGGGCAGATGAACGTTTTGACAACAAGAGGGACGCTTTGTCTACTGATACAGACAAAAAAATGGAAGCCCTTGAGAAGAGACTCAATGACAAAATTCAAGCATTTTTGGATAATCCTCTGGCTGATCAGTAGTCCAGTACATGCAGAGTTCAGACACTTCGGTGACTGGACTAACAAAGAAAAGGGTCTGTTTACGACATACAACATACTGGCGTACACAGACTACAAACAAACATCTCTCGCACTGAAACATCCGTGTCAGTGCTACCGTGAGGCGAATCCCCTGTTTGGGGATTATCCCTCATCTCAAAGACTGGCCTTGACACAGGTCGCATTTTCAGGTATACTATATTATTGGGTTGGAAGTGGTTCTCCGAACTACCATAATGACGTAATGTGGGGTGCGGTTGCGGTCAGATCCTACGTAGTCCACCAGAACAGTGAATTGGGGATATCTTGGAGAGTAGCTTTTTAGTTATAAGAAAGCGCAAAAAAGTGTGAAAAAAGTCTAAAAAAAGTGCAAAAAAGTGTTGACTCCTTGTTTTAATTATGAGACAATATGTATGTTGAGTTGATAGAGGTATTGTTATGAAAGTTATTGAGAACATTAATGAGTTTTTGGGTCGGGTTCCTGTTGGTCATGATCTGGTTGTGATGGAAAAAGGTGATCTCGATTCTGCCCTTGTCCTGATGGGTTTTGATGAGATTGGTCTGTTTGACAACATGTTCAAAAAACCTGTTTACGCTTTCTTGGAGAGTAATTAATATGTCGTTGTCTTGGGATTGTGTTTTTCAAAATTATCCGCAGTGTCGTAACCTATGCGTAGGTGCCTCTGCCTATGTCCGTGAGGGCAGCAAGCTTCTTTCTATCAAGCGCATGTCTGATGATGTCTGTAAAGTAAAGGTGATATGGTCATGAGTAAACCAATTCATATGGTCGATTCTATTTCTGAGAAGGAACTTGCTGTTCTGCAACAGATCTGGATTCAGAACGAGAAGAAGATCAACGAACTTCTTAACCATCAACAAGAGATCGATAAGTTGTTTGACAAGATCGATCAAGGTAAAGTTTTAATTTCAGGAGTAGTATAATGAAATATGTTATTCACACGCAGTTTATGGAAAACTATGGTGCCCATGATTGGGACGGTAAGGGTGTATGCCCTCAGTACTGGAAGTACAAGGGTGGTGACACCTACATCGTTGATGTAACCCTGCAGGAAGCGCAGGACAAGTCGTTCTATGCGTCTGTGGAAAAGTGCATCGAATATAAAAATGATTACTCTGAGGAGTACATCATTGGTTCTGAACTAATCGATGATATCGACTTCGTGGAGTCAGACCACGTTGCGGAGTGGGAGTCTCCCATCTGCTGTTTCCTCGAAGGTGACAAACTTATGTGCACGTCTGTCGCACGTAAGTACGATATGTCTGCAACTCCGTTCGGAGAGCGCACGTGGGTTCAGGATGCTGATGGTCGTTCTGAGATGCAACTAACTACATTTGAGGAGGTGGCGTAATGGCAAAACGTTTGAATGATGCGACTCCCGAAGAATGGGATCAGGCATATAGACACACTCAACACACCAAGTTGTTGAAAGCGAAAGTCGAAGAGTTTCGGAAAAAGGCGATTGAGTCTAAAGAACCAAATGATCTGTATGTGAGTACAATGGTGGTCGGTGAACTGCAGAAAATACTGGACGAGTTGAAATGATCCACGGTAGTATGAGACACTACCCTAGTGGTAAGAAAAAGAAGACCAACTACTGGACTACCAAGAAACGCAAGGTAGAGTTCGAGGAGTACACCCCACCTGAGACATACCGGAGAGAGACTCCGGTTTACAAATCTCACGATTCGGGTACTCACAATACTCAAATCAAAGAAAAGGTAAACTATACCGGAACCCTGATCAAGGGTATCAGTACCATGCACAAGTCGAATGCAGTACCGATCATTGATGAGAAAGAAGCTGTTGAACATGCGAGGATGCGACGATGAATCTTGAGAAGTGCCTATGGCGTGAGGAAACTACTGACTGGGGAGATAACACCCCCAATCACATCTATGTGACCAAGGGTACTGAGTTGGTCGGATTTGTCCCCAAGGGTGGGGTACTGAAGATCTTCAAGAATCCCATGAAACGGTGGTCACCATCCCGTCGAAAGTTCCGTAAATTGGGTCTGAAGGAGATCCGTTCTTATTCCAAAATGCTATAACCTTATGAAAAATAAGTATAAAAAATATATACTTTTTTTCGATTTAGGGGTTGACATCTTGTTTTGATTATGAGATAATTACCTTGTAATTGAGAGTGAGGTTAATTATGAAAACAAATTATATCGCAATGAGATCTAATCCTGCACTGGTCGAGTTCAGGAACTACATTCTTTCTTTCTACGCATACGATGGTCTTTACCCGACTCCTTGGGTGAACGTTGCTATGGTCGAGAGAGGGATCATGAGGTACTTGATGCAGTGTTCTGATATTGCCCATCCTGCAGAGTGGGGTGACGGTGACTCTATCGATAGGGAGAGGGTCTTTTACATCATGGAAGAACTTGCGGAGAACAAGTGAATGATTGACTTCTATATTGAAGGTCAAGTAAAAAATCAAGAGGTCGTTCGAACCTACATCGCAAACATGATCAAGACTCTGGGTCTTGGTCGGTTGCGTAAACCGTACATCAATGTGCGGTTCACTAACAAGTGTGATGCCTACGGTCTGTGCGAAGGTGATCGTGAATATGCAGAGATCACCATTGCACGTAAGTGTCCTATCACTGGTGAGAAGATGACGTTCATGGAACAGATGGGAACTCTCGCACACGAGATGGTTCACGCACGTCAGTTCCTTCGAGGTCAGTTGAGTGCAGAAGGTGCGTGGAAGTGGAAAGGTCGTAACGCAGAAAACTTCAAGTATGAGAATCAACCTTGGGAAAAGGAAGCATACAAACAAGAGAAGGTGTTGTTTCAGTGTTGTTTCCCTTGGGATCAACCGTTCACAAATTGATAAATACCATGGTATCCAACGGAGATATCATATGAACAAACTATCAACTATTTTAATGGCCACCCTGATTGTTGCAGGGTGTTCTTCTATTCCTTCCTTCTATGATCCAAATGAGTCCAAAGCGATCATCGACATTACTACACGTGTCGAACTGTTGAACTGTGATCTAGAACCGTCACCCCTGAAGAAACAGGTTCGGTCAATCGACTTCTATGTCGAGTGGTTGAATCAGTACTCCCTTGCAAAGGGATCTCAGGATGTCACGAAAATTACCGGAATCATGGATAAGACTTTACAGGGTTTGGTGGACGCAGATCCATTGACTCCGACATACTGTCGAATCAAAAAGAAGAACCTACAAACGCAATCTAAGATGGCGGCAGAAGCAATCATGGGGAGATACTAATGGCAGATACATTACCGCAAGAACAACAAGGAAGAGAATACAAGGAACTACTGGATGGTGGTTACCTTAGTCAACAAGAATACACGGATCTGATCGAAGATCTGAAACGTGAGGTCGAGATGATGGATGAGACCAATGCAATGGAAATGAAGGCAAATTGCATCAAGGCATTGGATCTTTTATTGAAATTAATTTAAAAAAAAGCTTGACATCTTGTTTTGATTATGAGATAATTACCTTGTAATTGAGAGATATTGTTATGAATCAAGAAATTTTAAAAGTTGCCCATTTTGCGTCTGAACTGCACAAGGATCAGAAACGTAAGTATACTGGTGAGAACTACTTCTTCCACCCTATGGCAGTTGCAGAAATGTGTGAAGAGTACATGGAAGAGAAAGGGTTTCCTCACGAAGATATCGTGTATGCGGTCAAGGTCGCACTACTTCATGATACTGTCGAGGACACTATTGCGACTCATGAAGACATTGAAGAGAATTTTGGAAAGGACGTTGCGAAGGGAGTTTGGTTTTTGACTAAAGTTCCTGAGTTCGTTGGTAACCGTGCGACTCGAAAGAAGATGTGTGAAGCACGTCTTGCGACTGCACCTGAAATCGTCAAGATCATTAAGACTTTTGATATGATGCATAACGGGTACAGTATCGAAGAACACGATCCAAAATTTTTCAAATTATTCAAGAAGGAAACCAAGAGTCTTTTGAAGGCAATGGGGACTGAGAAAATTTGGAAAGAAAAAGCTTGACATTGTTCTCTTGTTTTGATAACATGTTAGTGTAAGTTAAATTTTTAGTGAGGAAATTATTATGAGTATGAATGACATTTTACAAATCGAGACTACTGCATCTGTAGGATCGTCCCCTTGGGGTATCGGAGAGATCGTATCCAATGATCTATCTCCACAACAGATGATGGAAAAGGCAGGTGTTGACTGGAAAGTCGAGAAGGTTCCTACCTACGCAGACTTCAACGGTGAGAAAATCCCTACAGGGATGGAAGCACTTGTTAGGGATTCTGATAACAAGATCCTAACCCAAGTCGGTAAGAACTGGGAACCCTGTCAGAACGAAACTGCGTTTGAGTTCTTCAATGAGTATTGCCTTGAGGGTGATATGGAAATGAGTACCGCAGGTTCACTGAAAGGTGGTAAGATGGTATGGGCACTTGCGAAGGTCAAAGAGTCTTTTGATGTTCTAAAGGGTGACCAGATTGATTCTTACCTTTTGTTCTCTAACCCGCATGAGTACGGTAAGTCTATTGACATTAGGTTTACTCCGATCAGGGTTTCATGCATGAACACTCTTGCAATGGCATTGAAGGGTACTGCAATTACTGGTGCAAAGTTGAACCACAGAAAAGTGTTTGATGCGAACCACGTAAAGACTACTCTGGGTCTTGCACACGAGAAGTTCGAACAGTACAAAGAACTATCACAGTTCCTTGCATCTAAGAAGTTCTCTGCAGAGTCACTGATCGAATACTACAACGAAGTCTTCCCAAGAACTTATCAAGGTAAGAACCCTCCTGTAGTAAAAGAGTTCAAGGATCTTACTGCAAACGGTCAGAAAGCGTTTGAGGTTCTGGATTCACAACCCGGCGCTCAGTTTGCGAAAGGTTCATGGTGGCAAGCACTTAACAGTGTGACCTACTTGACTGACCACGTAATGGGTAGGGAAGCAGATTCCAGAATGACATCTGCATGGTTCGGTGCAAACCAGAACAGAAAGCAAACCGCAGTCTCGAAAGCAATCGAATTCGCAGAAGCTGCTTAACCTAACTAACGGAGGCCACCCTGTTCGCAGGGTGGGTTTTTATATGAGTAAAGATCGATTTGACTTAGAACAATCTATCATGGAATGTTGGAATGTAACCGACGATATTAATGTGGTGACTGAACATTTTATGGACAGTCCTAAGTGGAAACATATACCACCTGATGTTGCGGATGCTCTCTGTAACAAGTATCTTGGTATCAAAGAACTGTACGACATTCGTTTCCAACGATTGTGGGATACCTTTACAGAATGTTTCGATTTAGATAGGGATTCTAGAGGAGAAGATCCTCGGTGAGTAAAATTCTTATCATCGATTATGGTTGGTGCAACTTCCATAATATCCTTGAACTAGTAAAATCAGGTCACGATGTAAAAGTCGTGACTTCTTCATATGAACACTTTGAAGATGTTCCTCACAAGTTCTGGGATCAATATGGTGTTGAGATCATCGATGTTGAGAATAGAGATTCGGTATTGATGAAGTGGTTGAACAGTTCTGACAGAGAAATAGTGATCAACACTCACCCCATACTAGGACATCTGAGTGATCCCAACATCATTGATCAGGATCGTTTTGAGTACCTTGGACTTTACAGACCTACTGCAATGTTAGAGACTGGTAAGTGGGCAGTGCGAGAGTCCATGTTGCGTCGAAACATATTGTGTCCTAAAGTCAGAAAACCTATTGCACCTTGTGTGGCAAAACCAATACGAATTCCTAAACCAACTGACCACGTAAGTATCTGCATGACTCAAAGTCAAGCAGATCGTTTTAGTAGAGATGAATATGCAGAAGGTATGTTCTATGAAGAGTACATACCCAAACCCACAATAGAAACTAATGTAGATTTTGTTGTTGCGAAGGGTAAGTGGTCTATTCGACACACTCAAGAAATCATTGGTGAAGATACCGCAAAACTTGCAGGTAAGTTTCAACACTGGACTAAGACCTCTAGTTTTAAACCATTACCAGAATGGGTAGAAGAGATCACTGTAGAAAATGCGGTGGTGATCTTGGATTGGATTACTCAAGATGTATGTGACAGGTCATCTTTCGTTGGTCAGATTACTGGACTATGTACACCAAATGGTGACTGGTATTTCTGTGAGATCAACGTGAGACCAGAACAAACCTGCAGTCTACCTTACTTTGTAACTGGAGATGAGTACCTTGAATCATTGAGAGGGAAACCAGAGATCCTTGGAGATGCATTCCCAAATGACGTTGACAAGTTGATTGTGATGCCAAAGGAACCGGATTCGATCTACCCCTACCATCTGCATGAGTCCTATGGGGTTGCAATTCCTTGTGGACTTGATATAATTGATGGTGAGTACAGAGTATCTAGGCATATGCGAAAGAGAACTCCGGATGGGAGAATCGGACTGGTGATCTGTGATAAGGTCATTCCAGAGGGGTTTATTCACGAGATGAATAATGGAAATTTCGAAATTAGTGCAAAAATGACAAAATAAAGCTTGACTTCTTGTTTCCAATATGAGATAATGTGCATGTAAGTGAGAGAAATAAGGATTTGTTATGACCAATATCTATGAATCATATCGTATTGACCGTCCCTACTACGGTACTCCGGAATACTACTACAATGAGTATCTCCGGAAACATGCCAAGAAACAGAACAAGGGTGCACGTGGTCAAGACTCTGAACGTGGTAAGTGTTACAGTGCAGAGTGGGCATTCCAGTCCAAGTGTTCTGGTCAGATCCCTAAGTTCAAGGATATCAAAGAGGCACAGAAGTACGCCAAGAAGATCTACAAGTCAAAGACTTGGCAGAAGATCTGGTCTGAGTCTATCAACGGTGATGTGACTCGTATCTTCAATGCGTCTCCTGAAGTCAACGCAAAGTTGAAGTCGAGTGGTCGTGGTACTGCGGGTTGGTCGAATGGTCGTAGTGTGACCCTAGATACTAAGATTGGTTTGGATGCGTATACTCTAATCCATGAACTGACTCACTGTCTGGGTAATATGCACCATGGTCGATCCTTCCGTAAGGATCTGTTATCACTGGTGTCACGATTCCTTGGACGTGATTGTGCGAAAGCACTCAAGGAAGAATTTAAGAAACGAAAGCTTGCCTGTGGTGAGGCACGTAAACCGCAAACGTTTGACCAATGGAATGCGGCACGTGTTCGCATGGCAGCGATGCGGGAGAAATTATGACAACAATGAAGAATGAAAAACTGAGGAAACTTATGGCACAGAAAAGAGTTCAAGAAGAACAACAGTTCAGCGAAGAAGAACTTGCGAACTCAAAGAGAATTTATAAATCTGCAACTCCAAAGGGTGGACTTGACTGGTACATAAAGTGGGCATCTACTGTCTGCGTTTTGTCTGCAGTGACAATCCGATCCAGTGGGATTCCGGAACTGCAAGTTTATGATTTGATGTTCTCTTGGTTAGGTGCAATTGGTTGGTTTATAGTTTCCTATATATGGAAGGATAGAGCACTTATTCTTTTGAACGGTGTAATGGGAGTCCTGTTGTTTTCGGGACTGATACGATATTTTTTTGGATAATTAAAAATGACAACAACTAACTTGATGGTTGAAGTGACACCTTGGTTTGAGTCTAAGGGTGTTCTTACTAGTCTCTATATTGGAGAATCATGTCAACCTGCCTATGAGGGACACACTTCATACAAAGATCTTGTCAAACAGAATCTATTCTGTTATACTGCACCTGTGACAGGAAAGATTCCCCCTGAACATTTTGATGAGGTCGAAGAGTTCGTGCGGGAACTAGAGAAGGCGGCAAAGTACGCACGTAAACAAATGGAAAAGATGAAAGAAAATGTTTGAACATGTTCCAACAGAACTAAAAGAGATGGAGTCGGTCACTACCGACTCTGGTCGTAAATACAAAACACCGGAAGGCGTAAACCTTCCTTCTATAACCACAGTACTTTCAATACTGTCTCGTGACTCCATTGCTGCATGGCGTAAACGTGTGGGTGAGGCAGAAGCAAATAAAATTTCTCATCGTGCATCATCCCGTGGTACAAGGGTACATGAGATCATTGAAAAGTACATCAACAACGATGAGGATTATCGTAATGGATATACTCCAGATATTATTGACAGTTTTATTGCTATCCGTCCCATTTTGGATGATCGTATTGGCAGAGTATTCGCACAGGAAGCACCACTCTATAGTAACCACTTGGGGGTTGCAGGTAGGGTTGATTGTGTCGCTGAGTTTGATGGGAAGCCTTCTATCATCGATTTCAAAACATCCCTCAAACCCAAACGACTCGACTGGATCACCAATTACTTCATGCAAGAATCCGCATATGCAATTATGTGGGAAGAGAGAACCGGGCAGCCCATCACACAACTTGTAACGATAATCTCAGTGGATAATCATGAACCACAGATCTTTATCGAACACCGTGATAACTGGGTACGTCCATTAAAAGAAACAATTGCACAGTATAATGAGGAAAATTCGGGTTCTCTTTTCTTATAAATAGTGGTATACTGTGGGCAACAGTAAAGAAACGGAGACCGATTAATGTTAAAATTTTCTAGCTTCCTATCAGAGGGGAATCTCACATTCGGTGAGATCACTCGTGATGACAGGGCGTTCCGACTAGAATTGTTCTTGAGAAAGTACAAGGGTAACGAACCGTTTGAGTTATCAGCCGGTGGTACGGTTGTCCTGAAGTATAACGCAGAGATTGAAAAAGCACTCAAGGCAAAAGACAGTAGAACTGCAAACAGCATTGGTCTAGAAGACAATGCAGGGAACAAAATTTCATTTGGTAAACTAGCAAAGACCAAAGAGTTTGGTGGTGGTCGTGGATCCGGTGGTGGATCTGACAACACTAAAGCAACTGAGTCTGCACAGTGTGTTTACCTTCAAGCCGTGTGGGACGATCCCACAACTCAGTTCACACCCGAAGCAATCCAGAACGCATACGCTAAAGTTCACGTCGATGCAACTGCAGATGAAGTGATGTTAAGAGATGAAAAATGGATTGCATCATCTATTGATGTCGCACGTACTCTACACAAGGTTCTAAAGAAACAGGGAACATATAGTTTCCATCGTGGATCACCTTGGGTCACTGCTTTGGAAAACAAGTTCAAAGAGTTGAACCGTGCAGAGAAATTATTCCAAGACGTTAATAAGTGGACACCTGCAGACATCTGGATGGTCAAATCTGGTAAAGAGGGTGCGTATGATATTAAGGGTGCAGGATCCATCAAAGCACTCAATCAAGAATTACTCAAGGCATATGCAGCACGTGACATTCTTGGTATCTCACTGAAGAAAGCTGCTAGTGGTAAACCTAGAATGACTCAGGTCAACTACAAGAAACCATTTAAACCACCTGTCTTCCGTACCGTGTCCTACAACAAACGGGGAGACTTCTTTAAGTCAAAGGATGGATACTTAATGGGTAACGGTGGAGTTGAGATCCAGTTCCGTACCTTCCCTACATTCCAGTGCGAGATTATCGGTAAGAAGGCAAAGCATGGTAAGGTATCTCAGGGTGGTATTGATGCCGCATTGTATGCGACTACTCGTAATCGTCTTGAGGTTCGTAAAACAATTGAAGCAGAGATCCGTAGTGACAGGGAAGCGTTCCTTGATAAGTTCTATGGATTCTACACTGGTGCGATTGACAACCCTGTTGATCGTCAAACATTTGGCACTAAACTAAAGAACAAAGATTCTAACTGGTTAGTCTCTAAGTACTACGTGACAACTATGTTCACTATGGTCAAAGGTAAAGAGCAACAACTAATGACCATGTTGTACAGGGTTGCAAAATCACAATCAGCAGACTCAGCAGTTCATCTAAAGGTAATGTAACATGGCAAAGTCAAGATATCTAGAAGACGAAGGGATTCACCTTGCACGAGGTGCAATCTTTGACGTATCCCACATCAATAAGTTTGGTTACAACTCTGCGGTAGGTACGTCCTACGAGACTATCACTGATCTGGGAACCAACAACCTACCTACCAGTGCGGCAGTGGTATCGATGGTCTCTGCATCTTCGGCAGACGACGAAGGATCGACAGGTGCGGAGAAGGTAGAGATTCAAGGTCTGGATGCGAACTATAATCTGCAGACCGAAGAAGTCACTATGAACGGTACGTCTGCAGTGACCACTACCGGAACCTTTCTTCGTGTGTTTCGAATGAGAGTGACACAGGCAGGAACAGGTGAGGTCAATGCGGGTAATATCACTGCTTCGATTAGTGGTTCGGATGTCGCACTTATTCTAGCAGATCAAGGACAGACACTCATGGCAGTGTATACTGTACCGAAGGGTAAGCGAGCATACCTAATCAAGTTTCAGGGATCACTCAGTAAGAACCAAGAGGCAAACTTTCAGTTACGTGCTAAGGTCAATGGTGGTGCGTGGAACGTCAAAGGTTTGTGGGGCACGTTTGCTGAATCGGTGAACTATGAATATCCTGTACCTCTAGAGTTCGACGAAGAGACTGACATTCAGATTCGAGGCAAGGCAGGTGCAACTTCAGAGATGGGTGCAATCTTTGACTTGGTGTTGATGGACGTATAATGGAATTTAGAGAGTTCATCACAGAACAGAAGAACACCCACATGACCCATATTGAGGACAAGGTTCTCTATGGTGGTGTGAACGGTACACGTCAAGCAATCAATGCACTACGTGAACTGCGTGATATGTTATCTGGTAAAAAGGACGGAAGAGTTTCTGTTAAGTGGGATGGAGCACCCGCAATCTTCTGTGGGCAAGACCCACGTGATGGTGAGTTCTTTGTAGCAAAGAAAGGTATCTTTGCAAAGAACCCAAAGGTCTATAAGACTAATGCAGAGATCGATGCAGATATGTCTGGTGATCTTGCATCTAAGATGAAAGCTGCTTTGCAGTATCTACCAGATCTAGGTATCAAGGGTGTGATACAGGGAGACTTCCTGTTCAGTTCAGATGACCTTGAAACCAAAACAATAGACAAAGAGAAGTACACAGTATTTCACCCCAACACAATCGCATATGCAGTACCCTATGATGCCGCTGCAGAGATACGATCTGCAAAAATCGGTATAGTGTGGCATACTACATATAACGGTACTACATTCGAAAACATGAAAGCATCGTATGGTGTAAACGTAAAAGGATTCAAAAAATCAAGTAATGTTTGGTCTCAGGATGCCATGTTGACGGATGCGACTAAAGCAACCATGACGCAAGAGGAGACAGAAGAAGTCAATGGGTATCTATCGCAAGCCGGTAAGTTGTTTAACCAAATTTCGGGAACGACTCTTAGGACGCTCGAAGCGAACGAAGATCTCGCAAAACTTATCGAACAATACTACAACACGTATGTACGTGCGGGAACAGTTATCCCCGATTCAAGAAGACATGTTGCGGGACTTATCCGTTGGATTAAGCAGAAGTATCAGAAGCAAATCGATGCACGAAGCACCGCAAGAGGAAAGAAAACACAACAGGACAAATTAGATGCAATCATGGTATTCTTCTCACCTAAGAACAAGGCGAGTCTAATAAAAATGATTGAATTGCAAAAAGTCATCATACTTGCGAAACTAAAACTTATAAATAAACTTAACAGTTTGAAGAAGATTGATACTTTTGTCAAAACAACGCAAGGGTATAAGGTAACCGGAGAAGAGGGTTACGTTGCAATCGATATACTTGGTGGTGATGCAGTGAAACTTGTTGATCGTATGGAATTTTCATACAACAACTTTTCACCAGATATACTTAAAGGATGGGATAAACCTACGAGGAATTAAAAATGGCGGATAGTCCGTTACGATTCAAACAATTTAGCGAGTCTCCCGACGAGGCATTGTCCATGCAACAACGCATGGCTCGCTCACGTGCATTCAAAAAGAACAAAGCAAAGATCGCTATCGGTAGAAAGAGAGCGGCAAAGAAAATTGCTAGTTTGGATGTACTCAAAAAACGTGCACGTAAAGCTGCACGTGAAGTATTACTCAAGAAGATAACCAAGGACATTCCTAAGTCAGAACTCTCGTTGTCAAAAAGACAGAGTATTGAGAAACAACTAGACAAGAAGAAAGCGGTTATCGACAAGTTGGCACGTAAGATGATTCCACAAGTTCGCAAGAAAGAACTTGAACGTAAGAAGGGAAATCAAAGTGCCGATTAAAAATTTCTCGCAGTACCTACTAGAAGAAGAGAGAGAAGTCTACTTTACCTTCGGACGTATGAACCCACCTACCATAGGACATGGTAAGGTGATGGATACTCTTGCGTCTAAGTCTGGTAAGTCAGATTACAAGGTGTACCTATCTCAGGTATCCAACCCTAAGAAAGATCCGTTGTCCTACTCAGATAAGATCAAACACGTGCGTAAGATGTTTCCAAAACATGCACGTCAAGTCATCATGGACAAGGACTGTCGCAATGTATTCGACGTTGCAAACAAACTTTACAATGCAGGTTACACCAAGGTCAACATGGTTGTGGGTGAAGATCGCATCCGTGAGTTTGAAGTTCTCCTGAACAAGTACAACGGTAAGAAGGCACGTCACGGATTCTACAACTTCAAGAGTATCAATGTGATCTCTGCAGGTGCACGTGATCCAGATGCGGCGGGTGTAGAAGGTATGTCTGCATCTAAGCAACGTGAGAACGCCTCTAAGAATGACTTCGTTACATTCTCTCAGGGTGTACCAAAAACAATGTCCAACAAGGACGCACGTAAACTATTCAATGATGTGCGTACTGGTATGGGTCTCAAAGAGACTACTGAATTCAAGAACCACATCTCACTAAAACCTGTTTCTGAAACAAGAGAACAGTACGTACAGGGGGAACTGTATGAGGTCGGTGACACAGTGGTTGTCAAAGAAAATGACGAACTGGTTACAGTCGCAGTGCTCGGAGCAAATTACGTTATCGTCGAACGCACAGATGGCACTCGACTACGCAAATGGTTGGATGCAGTCGAACTCGTTGAAAAGGGAACAGGAAAAAAACAAGACCCAGATATCAAAGATAGAGAGGGAACTCAACCTGCCCGATATCATGCAGGACTAAAGAAGTCCACCAAGGCAAAGAGAGACGCACACTTCAAGAAGCACGGTAAGAAAGACGATGACGATTCGTCTGCGTACAAACCTGCGCCTGGCGATAAGAGTACAGAGACCAAACCTTCGAAGTACACGAAGGCGTTCAAGGATATGTACAACGAGGGTGTAGAGATCTCGTTTGAGATGTGTCTCAATGCAGAGACTACCCCTCAGATGTTAAAGAGATGGATGTCTAAAACTATACAGAAAAAACAGTATAGTCAAGTTGCAGACTACATCAAGAAACAGATGGAGAAGGACAACAACAGACACTCCCCTGAGTACTATGCTTCAGAGTTGGTTCGTAAACACGGACTCAAGTTAGATGTCAGAGCACTGGGTAAGATGGTTAAAAACGAAGAGACCGATCCAGTTAAGAATGCACGTGCAGACATCGAACGTGAGAAAGAAGCAGATAAGATCAAACACGACAAGTTATTAGATCGTGCACGACTCGCTCGTGCTAAACAAAAAAATAGGGCAACCAAATGATAGGTTTTAGTAAGTATTTGGAAGAGGGTCGTTATTCTCTATACGATACTCTTGATGTCAAAGAAGCCCCAGATGGCATTGCGGCAAAAGCAAAGAAGTCTGGTATCTCTCCGGAGACATTGAAGAAGGTATACAATCGTGGAGTCGCTGCATGGAAAACAGGGCATAGACCCGGCACTACACCACAGCAGTGGGGAATGGCACGAGTCAATGCATTTATAGTTAAAAAGAAGAAGGGTAACCTTAATCACGACAAGGATCTGGCATGAAGACGTTTAAAGAGTTAAGAGAGAATTACCGTGTTCTCGCAACTAAAGGTATGGGTGCTGAAACCAAGAACTCTATCAGTGTAGGTAGAGAGGTTGATTTCTACAAGAGTGAGAACGGTGATAAGAGAGAAGGTAAGATCATTAAGATGGGGCCGAAGAGTTACATCGTTAAGGATTTAAAGAATGGTAAGCAGTATCAGTTCATGTACCATGATCGTGTAAAAGCAAAAGACCTTTTAAAGAAAGCAGGATACCAACCACCGAGGCCACGATGAGAAGTTTTGATTCCCTAAGAGAAAAGACCCTTACTCCCGCTGAGAAAAAGAAGCGTGAGGAGATTGCAAAAGCGATTGAGAAAGACAATCCAGACATGCCAATGGATAAGAAAATGGCAATCGCTACTGCACAGGCTAAGAAGGTTGCGGAGGGTTTCACCCCCAAAGAAATCAAGATGGCAATCGGTGTTGCATCTGACAAACGATATGCGGGTGGTAACTACACTGGTGCGGTCAAGGCAATCGAAAAGATCAAGAAAGGTTTGTCTAAGCACAAACAGGTAGCTGCAGTACTTAGAAGTAAGAACGAAGCAGTATCCCCTGCACAACAGGCGGCAATCGCAATCTCTAAGAAAGAACGTGGTGAGAAACCTAAGAATGAATGTGCATCTGAGGTTGACTTCAAACCTCATATGATGTATAATCCTAAGACAGGTGAAAGCGTTATGGCAAAGACCTACGCTGATCATATCAGATTAGACAAGAAAGGTTACACTCACGAGAAACCTAAAGAGACGGTGAAAGAATCTATGTTGAATGAATTGGCTATGCCTCGTAAAGATTTCGATAAGTTGAAGAAGGGTGATGAAGTCACTATCACTTATGACTCATCTATTCGTAAAGGGACTACTACTACCTTTGTTGTAAAAGGTAAGTCACGTAGTGCTAAGTACAACGTGGATAAGATCCAGATGTATCCCAAGGGTAAGCCAGGCGGCATGAAGTACTTCCTGTACAGTCGTGGTGGTAAAGACGCAACACTTGCATTGGGTGACATGGCAGCGGTCATGACCAAAATTGTAAAAGAGGAAGTCGGTAAACCTTTCTCACAGATTCGTGAAGCATACTACCGTGGTCAACGTAGGGCAACACCAAAGAAGCAAGAACCACCTAAGATGGGTTCTAAGTCTTCGTCTGGGTATGACCTATATCACAAGTCTTACTCTGCGGCAATGCAACACGCATATGCATGGGCGAAGAAGAAGGGACATGAAGTTGATATGGATGATGTAGACCGTCAAGTCGCTATGGGGCCGAAGAAACCCTCTGACGGTAAGACCAACAGTTTCACACTGAAACTCAAGGACAATCCTAAAAAGAAACTTGCAGTCCAAGTCTATGGCATGGGTGGTGGCAAGTACGAACTGAATACGTATATCACATGAAGACGTTTAACGAACACTGCGAATGTGGATCTGAGTCCAAACTAGTTGAGGACAATCCATATCGTGTAGGATCTCAGAAATACTTCGAGTACTGGCGTGAGAAACGTGAACAGTATCAAAACGGTGATATTGAGATTCAACCAAACGAAGTAGACATCATGGAATCAAATCTTGGTGAGTTCGCAGACTTCAACGGTGAACACGTTGCACTGGACTGTATCTTCGAAGAAGAGAAGCAACCAGAACTGAACAAACCAAAGGCAGGTGGCCCGAAGAAGTACTACGTGTACGTCAAGGATCCATCTACTGGTAACATTAAGAAAGTGTCATGGGGTGATACGACTGGACTCAAGGTCAAGTTGAATGATCCCGAAGCACGTAAGTCATTCGCTGCACGTCACAAGTGTGCACAACAGAATGACAAAACTTCTGCGGCATACTGGGCATGTAGATTGCCTAGATACGCAAAGCAACTAGGATTAAGTGGTGGTGGAAACTTCTTCTGGTAGACCATATACTCAATATGAGTTGATGAACGGAGATGTTCTAAGATCATTTGATATACACAGTAATCCATTGGATTACGTTTGGCATATGGATAGTGAGGACAGGTATGTCTATATTGAAAAGACTGGACAAGGTTGGAAATTCCAGTTTGACAACGAACTCCCTAGATTATTAAACAAGGGTGACAAGTTGTTTATACCAAAAATGACCTTTCATAGAGTCATAAAAGGTGAAGATCAACTAGTCGTAAGAATTAAAACTGTATAAATAGAAGTATATTTGTACTTTATTAAATGGGAAAGTCCTCACATGGCAGCAGAAACACAAGCTAAACGTCTCGATAGGATCGAGGGTAAAATAGATAAACTTTCAGACGCAATGATCAGTCTGGCGAGAGCGGAAGAGAAGTTGATAGCGATTGAAAAAAACAATCACGCTAACTTCGATAGGATGAACCGCTTCTCTCAAAAGTTAGATCAGATAGAGACGAAGGTAAACGAGAATGCTCACACAGTGGGGATTATAAATAAAGTTGCATGGGTCACCACATCAATACTGATTGGTGGTCTTATAAAAATGTTTTGGTTCTAACGGAGACTAACAATGTCAATTAAAAAAACTATGGAGGCATATTTGGAAATGGTCTCCGAAAAAAACAAACTTGATCCTGTAGACGATAAAGCGAACGACAAGAAGTTCAAAGATCGTAAGGACAAGGATATCGATAACGATGGAGACGTAGATTCTTCAGATGAGTATCTTCATAAGAGACGTGCCGCAACGGACGATGCAATCGATGGTGGTAAGAAACCTGCCAAGAATGCAGTGAAGAAAGAATCAGAAGACGAAGAGGAAGGCGAAGAGAAGAAGAAGAAGCCTTTCCCTCCAAAGAAAAATGGTGATGAGGAAGAGTCAGAAGCAGACAAGGATGAGAAAGAAGAAGATCCTGTAGACGCTGATGGTGAAGACGAAAAACCTGAAGATCCTAAGAAGAAGGATAAGAACCCTCGCACTGCCGACAAGACTGCCGAGATCTCTAAAATTGGTGAGAAGAAGCACGGTAAAACCAAGAAAGAGAGTTACATGGGTGTAGACCTATCTGACGCAACTGCAGAGTTACTTCGTGCCGTTGACCAGATGTTTGAAGCAAAAGCTGCTCAAGCAAAAGGTGCAACAGAACCAGAGAAAATGGATGACAAAGAATCCAAGTCTGGTAAGGACTTCATTGCAAAGCACAAGGTTGACAAGAAAGAATTGAAGGATGTCTCTGACGCAGAGATCCAAGAACCTAAAGAGCGAACAGTAAAGAAGGAAAACATGTCTGAGTTTGAAGTCATTCGTGCGATCCTTTCTGGTAAAACCCCTGAGTAATGATAAGGAGTAAATTATGTTACAACCCCCAAGATGGTGTACAGACGCAGTGCCCACTCCACGTGGATGGGCAGATCCAAACACAGGAGAACTTTTGATCTCCACTAGATTGAGTGCAGATGACATTGCTGCATATATCAATCCTGCGTCTGGTCAAGTTGTAGTCGAAGAAGTAGTACACGAAGCACCTGCAATGTTGCATGAAGCACCTGTAGGTAACAAGTCTCTCGAAGATATGACCAAAGCAGAACTAGTTGCACTCGCAGAGTCAACTGGTGTTGAAGTTTCCAAGTACGCAACGAAGGCAGTATTGATCGAAGCACTCTCTTAATTTACAACTAGATATATTATGAAATTAGAACTGACCCCCAAAACCTTCACGCTCTATGCAGCGCAGAATTATTATAATCCTACCTGCATAGACAGTGAAGAATTCTTCGATGACATCAAACGATTCAAGTATGTCAAGCGATTACTCAATCGTTATAGAGACACACAAGAACTCTCCGAAAGACTCATCCTTAATCACCTGATCGTGATCTTCAATTGTTGGGGATTCGAATCTGGTGTTGAGATGTTAGCACTCAAGATAGAACCAGAACACTGGTCTACTCTCAAACCGTTTCTTATCTTTTTGAAAGCACTTGAAGGTAATGATCTGGTCGGTATCGAGCAAGATATGTTCGTGGTGGATAGGTTACGAAATCTATGAACCCATGTGGAGATTGCACGGCTTGTTGCGACTCACTAGGATTCACTCACGACAACTGGTACACCAGACAAGATCCTGATATCATCCTATCGCAGAAAGTCGCCCTGAAAGAGGGTATCAAATACGACTGGGGATCCGGTTGTAATAAACTGTGCTCGAAATCCGGTGACTGTAAAATCTACGAAAAGAGACCACACGTCTGCCGATCCTTTGATTGTGGATACCTGAAGTATGGTCTTGATTTAGAAACAAGACCGGATCAATGTGGATTCATTACCGAAGTCAATGATGGGTGGATAATGGTCACTCCGTGGTTGCACGGTCAGAGAGGAATAGATATAGATAAGTGGAGAGTAGAGAATCACGAATCAGTAAAAGACGTACTGGGTGACATATCGCAAGAGACAGGTGTCATGTATAAAGAGTATATGTTACAGAGTTACGAAAAATCCTATTGGGTAAAAATATGAGGAAATTTAGGTGAAGTTTTTCGTCTGTACGAATCCCAAAAAAATAAAAAATCATGAAGTAAAAAATTTCGGTAAGTACTACTACTGTCATGATGATGAAGTCAACGTACATAGTGGTACGGGATATGTTCTACTCTGGCAGGGATATACTATCGAACAACCCATAGAAACCCTACTGGATGACTGGTGGTCACTACAAAATGCAAACGGTAATTTCTTTGCGGTACGTATTCTACCTCATAAAATTGACTATGCACTAGACTACTTCAACAACCACAAGATCTTTACTTCTCAGATATATGGGTTCGAGTTATCCAATCACCTTCCATGGATGACGATACAAGAATCAGACATTGTACAGAAGTCTTTGCAATATGAACCATTTGTTCGTAGAGAGTTTTCTGGTAAAGAACGTCAGACCTTCTTTGGTCACATCAATTCTTTACTACCCTCATATCGATACACACAAGATTCTCGTGATGCATACGAATCTGAAGTAAGGAATGATCCCGAAGAACTGGTCGATTTCATTCACGAGTGTATGAGTGGTCATGCACAAGTTATCAAGGACAGGTATCCTAATAGATTCATTGCTCTATCAGAGGGTATAGACTCTGCACTGCAGTCTCACTACTTTTATGAAGATCCACAATACATGTACACAGTTGTACCATGTTTAGCTGGCGAAAATGGTCACAAGTATAAACGTGAGATTGCGACACACTATCCAAACGTACTGTTCGAAGAATTTGACATGAACCGTGCAAAGGAGTATACTGAAAAGTATTTGAATGATTCCAGTACAAGATGGGCAACTATCTTACCTACGATGAAACAAATTGCAGACTGTGAAGTCAAACCAGATATAGTGATGTACGGAGTCAACGGTGATGAGATGTTCTTTCGAGATCTCATTCCCCACATGCAGATGTTGGCGTATGAGTTTTGGAACGAGGATCAAGAGTCTGTTGTTTCCAAACTAAGAAAGGATATTGCGTCCAAGGGTAGTCAGTACGGTGCAACATATACCTTGGGTGATGATGAAACGTTCGAGGAGATCTTAGAACAGTTTGTAGGGGGGTGGTTTAATAAAGATAGATCACGTGAGGACTCCTTGAATGCTATGGTAAAGTGGACAACACCTAAGTTCTATACTCGTGCCATATCACAGAATAATGACGTGATGTGTGGATCACTATATAATGACAGGAGAATTTTCCATGAGGTGTTGAAGTGTCCAAAGGACTGGTTACAGGAATTCGGTATGGACTCACCGATACAGAGAAAGATCCTCAAGGACAAGTTTGATTACGAATTTATTACTCCTCACAAAGATGCTCTGTACGCTATGTACCAAGGGATCTTTGATAACATTTTTAATTCAACAGTACCAAAAGCACTGGTAGAAACGGTATAAATAAGCACTATGGGACTATTAAAATCAGCAGCAGATCTTGTCTATACTATCCGGTTCTTGAAACTTCTGGTAACGAAGTTCGAGGATACCGAAGCGTTCAAAGCGGGAATCATAGACAAAGACGGAAATAAGAACAAAGACTTCTCACAGAATTCTATGGATGATCGTGAAGCATATAGAGCACACTACACGACATTCCATCGTCTTGTTTTCAATTTAAAACGAATCATGGCAAAAGCGCCAGGCGGTTCATCTGTGGTCGCACGATACGGTGCCGCTCTTGCACTGATCAAAGAACACGGTGGAGACATAGATAAGATCCACAAAGAAACAGGTATAGACATTCTTGACTGTCTCGCAGAAGAGACTCAGTGGTTTATGTTAGAAGGTAATGAGTTATCGCCAGGCATATACCGAATCAAGAATGACAGCATCACTACTAAGTGCGAAGAGGTTGTCAAGAAAGGTGACCAACTTAGAGTAGAAATGACTATGCCTATAGATGAGATACTTGGTCTATCCATTTACGAAGCGACTCATCTGAAATCCAATCAACAAGTTTACATAACCACGGCGGAGTTATCGAAATGATGCAAGATAGGTATGACCATCATTTTTCTGGTATGGAAAGACATATCAACGAAGGTCATGCATATCTATCAGATAAGACCGTTCGCAATTTTAAATCCATGTTGGCAACAACTGGTGCAAAGAAGATTTTAGAAATCGGATTCAACGCAGGACATTCTACGTACTGTTTCCTCTCGACAGCACGTGACATAGTAGTTCATTCCATCGATATTGGAAGACATCGTTATACCAGACCAGCCGCCAATAAGATGGAAAAGATCTTTGGAGACAGGTTCAAATTTGGTATCAAAGATTCTCGTGAGATCACACCCGAAGAATTATCAGAAGGATACGATTTGGCGTATATCGACGGGGATCATAGACCTGAAGCAATGCGAAGAGATTACATCAACTGTAGTCTAGCAAAAATTCCATATATCCTAATAGATGACATAAACCTGTTTTCGGAAATAAAAAGATTTGTAAACCATATAGACCAGAGTGACAATCATCCCTATAAGATACATGAAGTGTATGAAATCGAAAACTCTAAGAGACGTTGGAACAAGGGTGATGGAGTAGAAGCTTCGGTTATGGTTTTACTTAAAAGAGAGGACACCAATGAAGAAATTTAAAACACATGCTGAGGACACAACGACAGCATCCGTAGTTGGTACGGGTGATGATGCCTCTACAGTGGTAGTGAAAAAGAAAAAGAAACGTAAGCGTGATGAACTGCTTGCGAAGGTTCTTAAACGAAAATCTCCCTTATAGGCTTGACATTTCTCGTTGAGTCTGTTATGATGTTCAAACCAAACTAGGAACTAACGCTATGAAGACTATAGATCATAGGGGATTTACTGTCTGCGTTTTTCATGGTAAGGATCAAGATGAAGTAGAAGAGGTAGTAGCCCTGCAGAATAATCTGGGTATGGCAGGCGGAGCGGTAGACAAATTGATCTTTGTACCTATGGAAGGATGCGACAGTGAAGAACTCCGACAAGACAGATTTCTAATTTCCAATCCTGAGTCGTCTCTTGTAAATCACTTTATGTGGGAAGAGATTTGGTCTCAGAAGGAACAAGACCAGAAAGTGTTAACCATGGTTGACAAGTTCATAGATACAAAGAAACAAGCGGTAATTGAGAACTATGAATATGTTCCCGATGAACCATTTTACGATTACAGTGGTGGAAGATAAATGAAAATTGATAAGAAAAAGGATAAGTTGTTAGAGGACTATGCAGTAGGGATGCTGAAAGACTTCTACCTGAATGATTATGAAGACTCCCCTCAAGAGGGATACGCACGTGCCGCAAAGGCATGGTCAACATATAAGGGAGAGATGGATGAAGATCTTGCTCAACGGTTATATGATTATGTTAGTAATAAGTGGTTTATGTACGCTTCTCCTGTACTTTCTAACGCACCTAATGGACACGGTAAAGGGAAAGGAATGCCTATCTCGTGTTTCCTCACTTATGTGCCAGATACTCTGGAGGGTCTCATTGGTCACAGTTCTGAGTTACGTTGGCTTAGTGTTTATGGTGGCGGTGTTGGGGGTCACTGGAGTGACGTGCGAACCGTGTCAGACATTGCACCAGGCCCTATCCCGTTCCTACACACTGTAGATGCAGACATGATTGCTTACCGTCAAGGTAAGACTCGTAAGGGTTCTTATGCCGCTTACATGAACGTGTCGCATCCAGACATTATCGAATTTTTAAACATCCGTATTCCTACGGGTGACGTGCAACGTAAAGCGTTAAACCTACACAACGCAATCAATGTCAGTAATGAGTTCATGGAAGCAGTCATGACTAACTCTGACTTTGATCTGCGTGATCCAAAAGATGGAACTGTGAAGGAGACGATCAAGGCACGTAAACTATGGGAACGTATTTTGGAAGTGAGGTTCCGTACAGGTGAACCCTATCTGAACTTCATCGACACTGCAAATGAAATGCTACCCCAACCACTAAAGGATCTTGGTCTACAAATTCATGGATCCAATTTATGTAATGAGATACACTTACCGACAAGTGAAGACCGGACTGCGGTATGTTGTTTATCTAGTTTGAATCTGGAGTATTATGATGAATGGAAAAACACTACTATTGTGCGGGATATTGTGCGTATGCTTGATAATGTTCTCGAATACTTTATCGAAAACGCACCAGACACTATCAGCCGTGCAAAGTACTCTGCAGAACGTGAACGATCAATTGGACTCGGAGCAATGGGATTCCACAGTCTCCTCCAAAAAAATGGAGTCGCATGGGAATCAAGAAAGGCAAGAGAAATCAACGATGTTGTGTTTGCCCATATTAACGGAGAAGCTGTCGCAGAAACTCAACGACTTGCAGAAGAGAGGGGGGAATATCCTGACGGTATCGGATCCGGACGGAGAAACGCACATCTCATTGCAATTGCACCAAACGCCTCAAGCGGAGTCATTCTGTCTACAAGTCCAAGCATCGAACCCCTGAAGGCATGTGCGTACACACACCGTACACGATCAGGATCGTTCCTTGTAAAGAACAAATACTTGGAAGAGTTACTGGAGAGTAAGGGTGAGAACAACGAGTCCAACTGGACTAGTATTATCACAAATAAAGGTAGTGTTCAGCACTTACCTTTCCTAACAGAGGGTGAAAAAAGTATATATAAGACTGCACAGGAATTAGATCAGAACTGGGTTATCCAACATGCAGCAGATCGTCAGAAGTACATCTGTCAAGGACAGTCAGTCAATATCTTTTTCCCATCTGGTGCAGAGAAATCTTATGTTAACAAGGTGCATTTGAAGGCATGGAAAGAAGGACTGAAAGGTCTATACTATCTCCGTACCGAAGCAAAGTCACGTGCAGAAAACGTATCTGAGAAAGTAGAACGTGTTGCACTGCAGGATGATACTCGTAGCATTGTCTATAGTAAAAAGAACTGCCCTTGGTGTGCTCTTGCAATGGAAGAACTCAAGTTACGAGGTATTCTATTTGACAAGATAGATCTCGAAGAGATCGGTAAGACCGCTGCAGAAGTAACGGGACGTAAGGTCAAAACTGTACCCCAAATCTATATTCAGGGGAACTACATAGGTGGATACCAAGAACTAATGGAATGGTTAGATACACCGGCAGAAAATGACGAAGAAGACGAATGCAAAGCTTGCGAGGGATAAATGGCATTATTAGAATTTAGTACAACTTACAAACCGTTCAAGTATCCATGGGCGGTAGAACTATCCAAGAAGCACGAAGAGGTGCACTGGATTGAAGACGAAGCAGAACTGTCCGAAGACGTACAGGACTGGAAAACCAAACTAACTGAATCAGAGAAAGAGTTCATTACTCATATCTTGAGACTGTTTACTCAGTCAGACGTACAGGTGGGTGAGAACTATCACGAACTCTTGATTCCAAAATTCAAGAACAATGAAGTCCGTAACATGTTGTCATCGTTTGCGGGTCGAGAAGCAGTACACCAACGTGCGTATGCACTGTTGAATGATACTCTGGGTCTACCCGACGAAGAGTACCACAAGTTTCTTGAGTTTAAAGAGATGGCAGACAAGGTTGACTTCATGAAAGAAGGTGACTCAAACACTCACACCGGACTTGCACTTGCACTCGCACAATCAGTATTCAACGAGGGTATGAGTCTGTTCAGTTCTTTTGTGATGTTACTCAACTTCCAACGCTTCGGTAAGATGAAGGGTATGGGTACAATCGTTGAGTGGTCGATACGTGATGAGTCTCTACACGTGCAGGGTAACGCAAAACTGTTCCGTGAGTTCTGTGATGAACATCCACGTATCGTAAACGATGAACTCAAGTCTAAGATCTATGAGATGGCAAAGACTGCTGTTGCACTAGAAGACAAGTTCATTCAACTTGCATTTAGAGGTAATGATGTCGAGGGTCTAACGAAGGAAGAAGTGAAACAATACATCCGTCACATTGCGGATAGACGTTTACTTCAACTAGGATTGAAACCGAAGTTTCGACAAAAGGACAATCCACTACCTTGGTTAGACTGGGTATTGAATGGTGCGTCTCATGACAACTTCTTTGAAAAACGAGTCACTGAGTATTCTGTAAACGGAATGGAAGGTGACTGGGGATGGGAAGAAGAAGGTGCTCCCGCACCAGTCATGTGTGAGTTAGACGGAACGGGTTGTGCAGCGTGACAGATGCTTTCAAGTATGTTAACGACTGTCCGATCTGTGACATAGAGACTACTATTATTGTTCATGAAGATGACGATCCGCCAGCGCATTGTCCGATGTGCGGATCTGATTCAGACCTTGTTCAGTTGAAAGATTCCGATGAATGACAAAGAAATAGAAGAGTGGGTAAACAAGAACCCTATGTTGGCAAACTGTGTTTACCCTGTAATTGCAATCGCAAGTATTCTGTTGTTACAGTACACCTGTATCCAAATAATTAACTACCTAACATAATTATGCACTTATCTACATATTTAAAATCCAAAATACACCGTGCCACTGTCACCGATACACAGTTAGACTACGAAGGATCTGTTGCGATAGATCCTGATCTCATGTCAGCAGCAAATATCAAACTATGGGAACAGATCGATATCTACAATGAGACTAACGGACAGAGGTGGACTACCTACGTTATCGAAGGTGGTAGGGGTTCCCGTGAAATCTCCGTAAGGGGGCCAGGCGCTCGACTGTGTATGCCAGGCGACATAGTTCACATGTGCACGTATCTTACGACACGATTCAGGTGTCCCAAACCTACTCAAATTAAGGTTGACGAAAACAACGAGGTAATCTAAAGCTACATAGTAATATGTGGCATTATCAGAACGTACCATTCGAACCTACAGAAGAAGAACTGTCTCAGTGGCAGGGGTTCGTCTACATGATTACCGAAAGGTCATCTAACAAGAAGTATATCGGTAAAAAATTCTTCTGGAGTCGCAGGAGACTCCCGCCATTGAAAGGAAAGACCCGTAAGCGTATTAAAATATCAGAAAGTGATTGGAAGACCTACTACGGATCCTCAGAGGATCTGAAGACCCTTGTAGAGGAAAGAGGTGTTGACAACTACTACCGTGAGATCCTGAGACTATGCAAGACCAAGGGAGAGTGTTCTTACTATGAGGCAAAGGAACAGTTTGAACGGGATGTCCTATTAAAAGATGATTACTATAACGAGTTCATTGGGTGCAAAATCCACTCGAAACATATAGCAAAATGATCTAAAAAAAGTTTAATTTTTTTTCAAAAAACCCTTGACATCTTGTTTTGATTATGAGATAATTACCTTGTAATTAAGAAAAGTGAGGTAAATTATGGGAATTCATGTAAACATATACAAGCAGGACAGGACTGATTCGTTCCTTGGTAACGTGGACTGTACTGCAGGTGGTGAGTCATCTTACGCAAAGGGTTTCACTGTGGTGAACGCAGAAGGGCCTTTTGAACCGTGTGAAGACTATCCTGCCGCAGAACTTGTGATGGCAGAACCAATCGGTGGAAGAAAGATCCTCAGACTGATTCCAGTGTCCAAGAAGGACAAGTGGACTATGTTTGGTGGGAACTATGCGGGTACGAGTGACTCAAGGTTCTCAAGACTTTGTGATGAACTACTTGGTGGTTCGTTCTACGGTGCGGTTGCAATTCACGACAGAGTGGAGGCATAATGAATCCTATAAGAAAAGATAAACACCAAATGGAGGTTAACGAGATGTGGTTCTCGTTGATCTTCGTCGTTGTAGTGGGGACTATTTACCTCACTGCGGTGGGACAGGGGTTATTGAGTGTGATCGATATGCCTGATGTTCATATGTCTAATTCTACAGGGGAATGTGTCGAGGTGATCAATTATCATCCAGATGACGCATATACCTGTGACAACCTACCTGAGAGATATAACCATGTGTGGGTCAAATAGTGATTAATATAGCAAAAAAGTCTAAAAAAAGTGTTGACACCATGACATAACTATGAGATAATGTCTTTGTTGATTGGGGAGATCTGGTGTCACAATCGACTAGGAACCTTCGGGGTTCACTGCTTCTCCCCCCCTTTTTGTTTTGGAGATGATTATGGAATTTATTGAGAAGTTTGCTGCGGAAGGTTTTGAGTTGACTGTTGATGCGGAACGTCCTGTTGCGATGTGTGTGCGTCCTTCACCTCGTGCCCGTCTGGGTTACAAGATTGAGTTCAACTATGTGTTCGGTAGTTTCGAACGAATGAACCAGTATCTTGAAGAGTTTCTTGCGGGTATTGAACGTGCGAAGAAAGTCAAAGAGGAACGCAAAATTGCTCGTGCTGCTGCCCGTGTCAAGGCACAGGAGAGTGTGAAAGAGGGTGATATCTTTGTTGCTTCTTGGGGTTGGGAACAGACTAATGTCGATGCCTACCAAGTAGTTGAGAAGAAGGGTGCGAGTGTTGTCCTTCGTGAGATTGCTCTTCAAAGTATTGATGGTAGTGAGGGATTCATGTGTGACCGTGTTGTCCCTGTCAAAGATGCGTTCATTGGACAAGAGTTCAAGAAGCGAATCACTGGTCGTGGGATCAACATCGATGATGTTCGATATGCGAGTCCTGCGGAAGAAGGAAAGGATTTTTACCGAAGTTGGTATGCGTGAGTTTTTAGAGGTGTGTTGTGGATGATTGTGTTTATTACTTAGAGGAGAACGGAGAGTTCCTACCTGAGTTGTGTTTCGAGAGTGAGGAAGCTGCGATAGAGTATGCAGAAGCGAACGGAATGAATAACTATCAAGTGATAGAATGGGAAGTTGACTAGACGAAAATTGGTGATGATTCCTATGGATAGTTGATGAACCCCCCTTCCCATCATCTTTCGAGGTGGTGGGTTTTTTTTAATTTTATTTGAGGAATATATACATTAGACAACCTCAAAACCCTATATACATTAAAGGTGAAAGAATATGGTACACTATACTGTGAAACAGGTCTTCGAGATCTTTGACGAATTTGAACAGCAAACAAGTAAAGCGAAAAGGAAGGAAGTACTATTGAAGTACGCAGACGTTCCTGCATTTAAAGACATACTGAGAGGCACATTTGATGACTCTCTACAATTCCTTCTCCCCGAAGGAAAACCCCCATTCACTCCTAATCGGGAGGAATCTGTTCCCTCTACCCTACTGAAAAAACACAAAGAGTTTGGATACTTTGTGAAAGGCGGGCCCGGCGATAACCTGCCAGCGTACAAAAGGGAGAACATGTTCATCCGATTGTTGGAAGCAATCCATCCCGCAGATGCGGAACTCGTTTTGTCAATGGTGAATAAGCAACCACCAGTGAAATACTTAACTAAAAAACTAACGGAGGAGACCTTTCCAAACCTAATAAAAACCTAACCATTCCGATTAACAAGCATATGAGGTGTTGATGTCAGAAAAACAATTAGAAAGACTTAAAAGGGATAGTCATGAGTTGGATCACTATATCCAACGGTTGAAGAAAAAAGGCCGGGACGATCTTGTTTACAAATTAACGAAAAAACAAGCGTTTCTCAATCAAACAATTGTTGACCAAACAGTGACTCAACTAAGGTAGGTGATCCATATCTCTTCACCCCGCTCAGCGGGGTGTCGTATGGAAAGGACATATTATGCCGATTTATGATTTTAAAAACAAAGAGACCGATGAAGTTATAGAAGTGAATGTAAAGATCGCAGACTACGATAACTTCTTAAAGGATAACCCACATTTAACCCGACACTTTACGAGCACCCCTGCTCTTGTGTCTGCCGGTAAATCCACATTGAGTACGGCAGGTGACGGATGGAAAGACCACCTTAACCGAATCAAAAAAGGATCCGGTAGAGGGAATACGATTAAGACCTAATCAAATGACCAAACCACAGATTTTAAAGATCGATCATCTCCGGACGATTGAACCTCTTACTATGTCTCAGGAAGTTGTTTTCAAAGCATGGGACGAAGGTAACCATATAGTTATGTCTGGTACTGCAGGATCAGGTAAGACCTTTCTTGCAATGTACCTTGCACTAGAAGATGCCCTTGACAAGGGCAATACTTTCGAGAACGTTACCATTGTCAGATCCATCGTACCTACACGAGAGATCGGTTTTCTGCCAGGCACACTCGAAGAAAAGATAGATGCATACACGGGGCCATATCGACAGATATGTACTGAGTTGTTTGAAGACCGTGGTGCATACGAGAAACTATCGAAGTGCGGAGTGATTGATTTCATATCCACATCACACATTCGAGGAACGACGATCAGTGACTCAATCATCATCGTAGATGAGATGCAGAACTTGACATTCCACGAACTAGATAGTATAATTACTCGTGTTGGACATAATTGTAGAATCATCTTCTGTGGTGATTACTACCAGTCTGACTTTACTAAGACGCAGGATAAAGCAGGAGTAAATCAGTTTACTGCGATATTAGAATTGATGAAAAAATTTACGATGGTAGAATTCACTTGGGCAGACATTGTGAGGTCTGACTTTGTACGTGACTATATCATGACCAAAGAAATGATGAGATGAATTATATACAGGTATTCCACTTAAAGAACTTCGATGAGTTTAGAGAAGAGTTTTTAGATACGGTTACTATTAGTAGTAACTGGCCTGCACAATCTGATTACGATATCAGCGACTCTCCGTCTCAGTTTCGTCCAGAAAGAAAACCTTACTATAAGCTTGTTAAGAAAAGGATCCACCCTATACTGAAAGACTACTGTAGGACTTGGGGATGCGAGAATTACAATATCGAATCTATGTGGTTCCATGCATATAATGAGGGTGGTGACTATCCATCACATACTCACACAGGTGCAAATTTAACTGGAGTGATTACGGTTGATCTGAATAGACCCGAAGAAGCGACTCAGATATTTGGTAGTGGTCTTCAGTTGCCAGTAGGTAGTGTGGTACTGTTCCCTTCTATGTTACCCCACAGATCACCTGTTGTTACGGGTAGAAAAATTATCATAGGATTTAATTGGAATATGCACGGAGAAAATTCTAATCACATTCCAATTCAATCCTTACCAAAAGAAACCTACATGGAGAAAAAGGCGAAGGCGAACATCCATCCTCAGATGGAGAAGATTCAATCTCTCTATGATAACTGGGGATCCTACGAACAGAACGTCAAACAATTCTACAGTGCCAGTCATGTAAAGATGGCAGAGTTGGTTAACAGGTTGGATCTCAACCTTGACGAACTTGATGTTGCTGAGATAGGACAGGGTAGTGGTCTACTTGCAAAAGAACTTTATCCGGATGGTGTTGCACCTTGGGATGCGTATGACATCTCCGAAACCATGTGTAATCAATCACGTCCGTTCTATAAGAGTGTGACTCAACACGACATATGTTATAGTGAACTACCTAAGACCTATGATGTAATTTTCATGTGTGGTGTATTTGCATTTGGTTTGTTGACCGCTGAATGTGTACCTGCAATTGTAAAGAGTCTGAAACCTAATGGATATCTTATTGCATCGTTTCCTGCTATGGAAAATTTCTGGGCAAAAACTGGATGGGACAAAGTAGATTGTTTTAAAGAAGTAGAGTGCATAGAACCCTACCCTTCTTGGAAGACTGTGGGTAGAACCAAGTACAACGAAATAAAGATGTTTCAACTAAAATGAATCATGCTCTTATCCTAACTGGAGCAGATGTGATGTATCCAGTAGGATACACTGGAATAGAAGTTGCGGTTCGTGGTCATGGTGCTCACAGAATTGCATCTCATATAAGGAAGACAAGAGACTGGGACGTAGAAGTCTTAGACTTCTTCAGTGCATGGGGTGTGCAAGAACTCAAAGACTTTGTAGACAGTCGAGTGAGTAGTCACACCAAATGGATCGGGTTTAGCACTTTCTTTACGTACTCAATACATGGTGAAGGTGAAATCGTTCAGAAACAAAACGAGATCCTGTCTTATATTAAGAACAAGTATCCCCACATCAAGACCGTGGTGGGTGCTAACAAACTGGTCAATGTGATACGACACAAAAACGTTGACTACTATTGTATCGGTAATGGTGAACATGGGATTGTTGCACTGTGCGATTATCTTGCAGGTGATGCACCTGAACCTAAAGTAAAAAGGGTGTTCAATCCTTTTCAATCAATAGATGGATCACTGCATCGTGAGTATACAATCATTGACTGTTTTAGAGACTATCCTGCCTATCCGCATAGGAAGGCAAAGACTTCATACGAAGAGAGGGACTTTATAAGATCGAATGAAGTGTTGACCACAGAACTGTCAAGAGGGTGTATGTTTAAATGTTCGTTCTGCGACTACGCTCCACTGGGAGTCAAGGGTGATCACACAAGAGATGCGGAAGACTTCGAAGAAGAACTCAGGGAGAACTATGACAAGTGGGGAGTAACTCGTTACCTATTGGCGGATGAGACATGCAACGATAGATCAGAAAAAATTGAGAAGTTTGCAAACGCAACTAAACGACTAGACTTTCAACCACAGTTTCATGGATTCATTCGAGGAGACTTGTTTGTAAAACGATCCAGAGAAGACTGGGACAACATGATCACCATGGGATTCACAAGTCATTCAATGGGTCTTGAGTCTTTCAATCACGCTTCTGCTAAATCAATACGGAAAGGTATGTCGCCTCTGATCATACAAGAAGGTCTTCTACAAGGAGAGGAATACTTCCGTAAGAACAAGTTGCCAGGCAACCACTATAACGGAACCCTGTCAATGATAGCAGGATTACCTCACGAGACGTTTGAGACTTTGGATAACACTGCAGATTGGTTGAATAGATATTGGAAGAATCAGGTAACTATACATTCGTTATACATATCACAGCATGTAGGTCACGATGGGATTGACGCTGTATCAGAGATAGAATCGAATCCTAAAAAGTGGGGATATAGTTTCAGATCAAAAAATATAATTGATCGGGCAACCATAGGATTCTATGATTTCGTGTGGAGAAAACATGGAGTCTTACCAGACAATGTTGACATACAATCACTGGTAGACAACATAAGTGATAAAGCTAAGAAAAAACTATTCGAAGAGGACTCAAAAAATCGTCAAGACAAGACTTTCCAACAAGTATGGGTTCATCCTAGTAAAGACTATGACGAAGTTGACATGATTACTTGGTGTGCAGAGTTTACTTCTGACAGGATCAAACTAAGAAAGAAACCAGAGAGTCAGAGTGGTTGGCATATGGGTTGGTACAGTCAACTAGGATACGATTTGAATCGTGTATACTCAGGCGACCCACCTGTACTAAATCATTCGGACGTATCTACTTACGGTAGCATAATTGCTAAATATAAGAAACAAAAACTCAATTATAGGAACATATAAAAATGAACAGAGAAGCAGTATTTGAACAGCTCAAGATAGATGAGGGGGTTGTATATGAAGTATACAAAGATCATCTTGGATATGAAACTTTCGGAGTCGGGCACTTGGTGCTTGAATCGGATCCTGAACACGGAGAACCAGTTGGAACGCCCGTATCAGAAGATAGAGTCAGAGAGTGTTTCGAACTCGACCTTGACCTTGCAATATCAGAGTGCAATGCTTTATTCGGAGATTCAACGTTTGAAGGATGGCCCGATGAAGTCCAGCAGGTATTGGTCAACATGATGTTTAACATGGGACGCACCCGTCTGGGTGGTTTCAAGAATTTCCGTGCCGCTCTCGAAGAGGGTGACTGGAAAAGGGCTGCCGTGGAAGGACGTGATTCACGCTGGCACAGGCAGGTAACTAACCGTGCAGAACGGTTAATGGTTAGATTGGAGAACGTTAGTTAACGTCTAAATATATGGCGAAATACACCCGTCACGATTCAAGAAACAAGAAACGTAACAGTCATAAGAATCGAACCAAGTTTGATTCTGGGTATAAAATGAGAGGATCTGATTACAATAGATCCCGTGATAAAAGGATTGTCAATGAGAAATGCGATATTTCAATACATGGTACTCAACCCTAATGTAGACGAAAGGGGAGAGATTGAAGGAAGACAGAGAAGTCAAGTCTATCGTGAGGTAGCAGATTTATCTCGACGTTCCTTTCTAGAGTATGCCGATATCATTGATGCAGAGTACTTCTACTCAGATGAGCAAGTGTACACTGCAGGACATGACCATGCAAACGCTCTTTTGTTTGAGTGTTTGAGGGTTATCTATGATCCTATGTTTGACCAGTATGACAAGGTGTTATTTGCCGATACCGACATTGTAGTAAACACCGAAGAGAACATCTTTGATCTGTGTGAAGACGGAGATGTCTTTGGTGTACTTGAGAGTGATATCGTCACATCGAATGGTGGTGGGTATAACTCTTGGGACTACAAGGAAAAGACATACCAAGACTTTGTTGCAAAGTTCTCTATGCACGACATTCCTATTGTCCCATCACTACCACCTAGTAGACCATCTAAGTTAACTGTCCTGAATACAGGTATTGTCGTATGGACACGTGAGGCACGTCTACGTGCACGTGAGGTATTCATGGATTGGACAGAATGGTTCTACGCAAAACCAGAGTTCCATATGTCGGTAATGAATGACCAACCGTACATCTCTGGACAGTTGGTCAAACATGACTTCGATTTAAACACCGAAGCACTGGATCAGACATGGAACGACTCTCCCCATTATGCCACTGAAGATGAGTTCTTTGAGAAGGCAAAGATGTGTCACTACACTGGTGGTGGTTGGAAAATCGATATGTTACGCCATGCCGAAGAAGGTAGGTTTAAGATACTTGCTTAGTCACCTGTTTTATCCTACACACCATTCTCTCACCATCAATAACGAGAACCACCTTTCCGTTCACACGAAGTTTTCCAAGAGGACGCATTGACATCTTGGTGTCTTTTGTGATAGAATGGAAACAGTTAGTTACGATTTTTAATCGTTTATCGTCCGAGGTCTTTGCTTTGATCTCGACTGCATGGGAGGGTACTGCTATAAGTAATGCCAGTATGGCTACTATTTTTTTCATGGGATCTCTCCTTGGCGTTTCACAACGCTACTATCGTCATCTCGACGGGGAATGTGACACTTTTGTGACACATAATTATATATAAAAAATGTATACTTTTTTTCAAAAAACCCTTGACACTTGTTTCAAAAACATGTATAATTAACATGTAATTGAGAAAAGTGAGGTTAATTATGAAAAATTTGATATTAGAAGATTATAGATGTCCCGACTATGAGTCAGGTCTCTACAAGGGTATTCCAATGGAATACAGAAACCACCCTAAAGTCCAAGAACTAATGAGGACTAGATTGTTCACTGTCAGGTACAGAGGAAACAGTAAGGTTGGTTACGACAGACCTAAAGACTTTGTTCACAAGGATAAGGCAGATACCTTTGCCATCTACCCGTATTCAAACTATGAAGAGTTTGAGACTAGTAACGATGTTACTGGAATAACCCCTCCTGCAAAATACCCGATTGGTCAGTACCATGAATGGGTTGCTTACAGAGAGGAACACACCAAAGCAATCATAGAGATTGCAGAGAAACTTGATGCAGGATTGACGTTATGTGCTTAGATCAGTATTTTGAAATAATCGAAGAAGAGTCAAAGACTCATTCACTGGAAGGTAACGGTACGAAGAACTATGCGTACTGTTATGGAATTTTGAAGACCCATCTAGAGTGGGCACTTGCAGGGGATGCACAGAAAGAGATTGTTCTGAAGAACATCTCTGACACCATTGCAGGTCATACTAAACAAATGGAGTTACCTATATGATGAAAGAAAAAGTAATACTTACGGACTGCGATGGTGTAGTCCTAGACTGGCAACACTCTTGGAGAGGGTGGATGCACAGACAAGGTTACAAGATCGTGGACGATAGTGTCTATGATGTTGCGGATCAATATGGGTTGGAAAGACCCTACGCAAAAAGACTTGTAAGGTTGTTCAACGAGAGTGCATGGATCAGAAAGATACCACCTCTCAGAGACTCAATGAAGTATATTAAGAAACTTCATGAAGAACATGGTTACGTGTTTCACGCAATCACCAGTCTTAGTAATGACCAGTATGCACAATATCTAAGATGTAAGAACCTTGGAGAGTTATTCGGTAAGACTGCGTTCGAGAGATATGTGTACCTAGATACTGGTGCAGACAAGGATGAGATCCTCAAAGAGTACGAAGGTACGGGTTGTTACTGGATCGAAGATAAAATTGAGAACGCAACAGTTGGTAAGAACTTGGGTCTCAATTCACACTTGATTGCACACGACTTCAATACAGGAGATCACGGTATCCCTAGAGTCAAGAACTGGAAAGAACTCTACGAGATAATTACTGGATAAATAACTTCACTAACTAAGTGGAGTTTTTATGAGGTACGTTGGGTTTAGTGAATACTATCACGATGCAGCTTTATCTATTGTCAATTCGGACGGTACGATAGAGTTTGCCTCTCATGCAGAGAGATTTACTAAGAAGAAAAATGATCCGTTGATTCCAGAAGATCTCTGGGATTATACTACTAATGATGATCACTTCTCATTCTACGAAAACGTAGAGTGGAAGAAGACCTATAGAAAGGATCAAACTAAGAATACCCTACACACAGGCAATTCTATTGCCGCACACGAACAGATCCCTGTCTATGATAGTATCTATTATGATGCCAGTTATGAACATCATAAGAGTCATTGTGCATCCGCATTCTTTACCCGTCCATGGAAAGACCGTGATACCACTGTCATGGTGTCTATTGATGGTGTAGGTGAGTTTCAGACTGCAACCATCTATGACCACAACTTCAATCTAATCAAAGAATGGCACTACCCTAAATCAGTAGGGTTGGTGTACACTACCGCAACACGTCTATTAGGTTTACGTCCACTTGAAGATGAATATGTTGTTATGGGACTATCCTCTTATGGAGAACCGCCTGAAGAGATATGGGGTAAATTAGTCAACTGGTGGGAACACACAGGTGACATTAATCCTCGTATTGAAAAGAAGCAGAAGATTGACTTTCCCGATAAAGGTAATCCGGAGTATGAGAACCTTCGTTCCATGTTAAAAGTCTTCGTTACGAAATACAGTAAAGAAGACTTTGCGGCAGGGGTACAAAAGTTCGCAGAATATGCAATTATGCAGATCATGAAAACTGCATCACTGCACGGTAAGAAACTGGTCTACTCTGGTGGATGTGCACAAAATGTTGTTATCAATTCAAGACTCTTCGAATTGTTCGAAGACGTTCACATTGCAATCTCACCTACAGACGCAGGATCTTCTCTGGGTGCTGCCGCACTGTCTTGGTCGGAGTATACTCCTCAAGATCAATTGATCTGGACACCTTATCTTGGTTACAACATAGAAAGAGAAGTAAACCCACGTCATGTAGTAGATCATCTCTTAGAACACAAAGTATGCGGTCTGGCGAACGGTAGGGCAGAGTTCGGGCCACGTGCACTGGGTAATAGATCTCTGATCGCAGATGTACGTTATGATGTACAGGACACTGTGAATGAGATCAAACGCAGACAAAAATATCGTCCCTTTGCACCTGCAGTTCTAGAAGAATATGCGTATAAATACTTCGAGGGGCCAATGAACGAGTACATGCAGTACACGTCAAAGGCACTTCATGACTATGATTCGGTTACTCACGTAGATGGAACTGCACGAGTACAAATAGTCCGTCAGGACTGTGAATCGGTCTTTAGGAAGGTAATTGAGGAATACTACGAACGTACAGGGGTTCCGATGTTACTAAATACCAGTTTGAACATTCGTGGAAGACCTATGGTCAACGACGAACATGATGCTGAATTGTTTGAAAATAAATACGGTGTTAAAGTATTTTGAATCAGTTTATTAAACGTTATACATTTCCACCAAGAGAGTTCTTTGCATTCAAGGAACATCTGATAGAGGAAATGATGAAGGTGAAGTCAGAGCATGATTGTTCATTTGCGAACATGCAATTCTCTGATTACAAACTTCCATGGAAGGAAGGTATTAATTATAGACCACCGTATTGGGATGAGGCTATTAAATTAATACAACCTGCCCTTACGAACTATGCTAACCAATGGCAATGTTCTAGGATTAAGGTTGAAAGTATGTGGTTTGCCGAGTACAACGAGGGGAACAACTTTGAGTGGCATACACATGAGGGAACGAATTTGTCTGCAGTGTTGCATGTTCATGGGTTACCAGAGAACTCAACACAGTTGATGGGGTTTGCAGACATGGTTTTGCACATAGGTGACTTGGTGGTTTTTCCATCAATGTTACCACACAGAGGGCCAAACTGCCAAGGACACAAAATTGTTATAGGATTCAATTTGAATATGTCAGGCAGTCTTTTACATAATGAATAGTATAATCAAAACTACAAAGGATATTCAATATGTCAGAAGAAGAGATCAAGGCAGCGGGACACCACCCTGCTGACACAAACGGAGACGGTAAAGTCTCTAAAGAAGAAGAGGCGATGTACTTGGAGTTTAAACGTAAAGAACTCGAAGACGCAGATGCAATGCGTGACGCACAGCGTTCCATGGCATGGTTCTCGCTGTGGGGTATGTTATTGTATCCCGTACTCGTGGTGGGTGCAAATTTAACAGGTCTAGAGAAAGCGGCAGACATACTGGGTGACATGGCAGGAGTTTACTTCATTGCAGTTGCAGGTATCGTAGCAGCGTTCTTTGGTGCTCAAGCATGGTCAGGTAAAAAGTAGGTAAATAATCATGGTAGAGATCGGAGCGGCATTGTCGCTTGCCGGATCTGCATTTAACATGATTAAAAAGGCGGTAGAGTCAGGTCGAGAAGCAGAAGACCTATATAACTATTTCGCCCGATTCTTTGACGCAAAAGAGCAGATATCTGAGGAAGCGATAAAAGGTGGAACACACTCAAGAGTAAAGAAGTTGTTTGCCGGTAACAGTGTCGAAGCAGAAGCACTACAAGTGACTGCTGCTCGACGTAAAATTGTACAAATGGAACAGGAACTCAAGGAGTTCTTAATCTATTCCGGACAATCAGACTTCTACGATGAGATGATGAAAGAGAGACGTGTGATACGTCAACGGAGGATCCAAGCGGCAAAAGAAGCTGCGGATCGTAAAGCGGCATTTGAAGATGGTATTGCAATACTGGCGGCGTTGATAGTTTCTGCGTTTATTATCGGAGGAACCGTAGTGTTGATAACCAGTGTATAAGGTGATGAATGGAATATGTAACTTGGAGAGGTACGCCTGGTGTAGGTGACTTCATGTGGGCACTTAACTGTGTCCATAACTATTGTTATGAATACAAGAAGAAAGTAGTACTGGAGTTTCACTGGGAACACGACGAGCATCACCTACACCACTTCGAAGATCCGGAAACAATCATAGAACGATTGGAGTACATGCACAATTTCTATCATAGAAAAGATGATGTTCAAGTGAAGCATGTATATGGACAAACTACACGATACAGTGATTGGAAATTTGAAGATGACTTCGTAAGAGAGGAGGATGGAACCTTACGTATAGCAGCAATCAATCGTGGTCATAAAAACAGATATTTTTTTCAGTCAGGGGTATACGACGATAGAGAGGGTGGTAACGCACCATTCCCCGACTGGATCTTTCGAGATGTCCCTAGAGTAATAGACAAAAGAAAGGTAGTAGTCTGGAGACCTACCTTCAATGCAGAACAACCAAGAACTTGGAAAAGGGTCTTGACACATGAGCAATGGGATGATATAATAAGCTTAATGCGTCAGGCAGGATTATATACCGTTGAACTGACATATAGAACACCTATATCAGAAGCGTTCTATCACATATCAACGTGTAGACAAGTAGTGTGTTATGATGGTATGTGGCATTACATTGCCCGTAACTTTCAAACACCGATGGTAATTTTGAGTACAGAAGGTATTACTAATTACCATACACCACACTGCGTTAAGACTGACGCAGATGAGGATAACCCACGTAATATATATTACTGGATGAACAACCTATCTGAGATGTTAGGTTCAAGTAAAAAACGAGCAATAGAATATGAGCAAAGGTGTAGACAATTCTATCAAGATAGATAGAGCAGTTATCGAAATACAAGGGGGATGTAATTTCGATTGTACAATGTGTCCACAGGACAAACGAACTGGAGGAAGACACAAGAACTTTATAGGTAAGATGAACCTATTGGACTTCGAGGATAACGTTGCAGACTGTGCACAACACGGACTGCGAGTAGTTAACCTAGATGGTTCTGGTGAGGCAACGATCAATCGTAACCTACCCGAATACATCAAGATCGTAAAGAAGTACAATGCACAGGCGGTCATCTTCTCGAACGGATTCAAGATGCAGGGTCAGTTCATGAGAGATTGTGTTGATGCAGGACTAGACTTTTTTAGATTCTCTTTCATTGGCCCCACCCCAGAACTCTATGACAAATGGATGCACAACACAAGAGGTAGTAACTATCATTTGATCAAGAAGAACATCGAAGAGATGGTTGCGTATGTCAAGGAGTCTGGATCTGATTGTGTTGTAGAGACGTATCATCTCATAACTGATAACGATAATATAGAAGAAGAATTAGAACAATACAAAGCGTTGGTCGAGGAACTAGGTGTTAAGACTGAGATATGGAAAATGCATAACTGGTCTGGTGCATGGGATATCGGCAAGAACGCCAGAAAGGGAGAGGTAAAAACTTGTGGAAGACCTTTTAGTCCAGACGTTGTTATACGTGCTGGCGGAATGGACGGTCACCGTGGTGCTGTTCATCCTTGTTGTCAAGTCTTGGGGCGTGATGAAGAAGCTGTACTTGGTCATACGTCAGTCAATACCATAGAAGAAATCATTCGTGGCCCTGAATACTCTGCACTAAGAGAGGGACACAGAACTAAGAATTATCCAGACTATTGTAAAAGTTGTGACTTTTTGCTTGACGATCCCGAAGTTTTAGTGTATACTAATCATAATAGAGATCTCCATAAGATGATCGGCACTGCGTTCGATCTCAATGATTATAGAGATATTAATGCACTTTAACTAGGAGGAACATGCCAAGAGTAGAACCAAAAAGAGTTGGATATAAAGGGAAGTACGAGGAATCGTTTGACAAGATGTTAAGAAGATGGTCTCGTGCAGTAAATAGAGCGGGAATCGTGACAGAGTGTAGGAAGAGACAGTTCCATGTCAAACCGAACGAAATCAGGAATTCAGAAAACTCTAAATTAAAGAGGAAGAAGAAACTATCCAAGTTCAAACTACTGAACGAGGGTAGAAGTAAATATAGTAGGAGATAACATGGAAACTGTTTTAGCTGGTATTTTAGTGGTATCTGTATGTGCATCAATTACAATGATGTATGTTGCATTAACTTCAAAGGACTGAATCATGGGTTGGTTACGCAAGTTATGGTTGGACTGGTTCACTGAAGAGTTTGTGGTAACCGTTTGGTACAAGGGTGGAACGCAGTTTGATCCTAAGACAACCAAGCGTGTCTATCATCTGAAGAAGATCACCACGAAGAAACCCACTCACTTAGTTGGAGTGAAGACGGACGGTAATAGTTTTGAAATCAAGACTGTTTCCCCATTTGACTATCAGATAGAAAAGATTCACTAATGCGGCGATTAATATATCAGGTCGCTCTGGGTAGACAGGGCGACAGTAAATTGTACAAGAAGTGCATCGATAGTGTGTGCGACTATTCTAAGAAGCACAACTTGAAGCAACATGTACAACGCAACGGGATTCTCAAGATCAAACCCGATCCTTTCACTAGCAATCGTTCAACGGATAGTTGGATGAAGCATGGTGGGTTTCTCCCTATCTACGAGAAAGAGAATGCGTTCAATTTACTAGATGAGTTTGATCAGATCGCAATCATCGATGCGGATATCTACATTCGTCCGGATGCACCTAACATCTTTGATGCAATCGATCCAGACGTTGCGTTTGGGTGTGTGTACGAAAGGGAGATGCCCATTACTCCTGCGTACCAACAGAAGATAGTCACCTACTCTCGTATGCAGTATGGACAACTTCACTCGAACCAGACAGACTTCAGTCCCACTAACCTTGGGTTTGAGTTTGCGAACATGGGAATGATGGTGATCAACTGTCAAAACTTCAAACCGTATCTGAAAGACAATACTGCAAAAGAATTTATTAACCGCATGGAGTTCAAGGACTTTGTGGATGGTATTGGTGCATGGAAGTGGTCTACTGATCAGACTTTATTGAACTACTTCCTCAAGAAGTATGACGTACCTGTACAACATATGGACTGGAAATGGAATGGTCTGTACGGTGCGAATACTAAAATTGAAGAGTGTCACTTCGTGCACTTCTTTTTGAAAGACTTGTTACCAGAACAAGGCGAGAACGTAGAGGAACTATTCAAGTCTATATGAATGTCTACATCATAAGGATCCCTAAGATCCAAACTGAAAAATTTCTAATCAATAGTCTGTTCGCCGTTAAGAGTGGACTGACACCTGTTGTAGTTGATGCGGTTGTACCAGATACCATTGACTCATCGATGATGGAATTCAAATACTTCAATCGGTCAAATTTCAGATGGAACTGGCCGGTGTCCGAAGATCAGAACGGTCTTGATTTACAAACAGGACTATACAAGTTCGCATACAGGGCTGCAGACCAAAAGAAAAAGGTTGCATGTTCACTCAGTCACATGTTGCAGTGGGATGACTGTGTTACTAAGGACGAACCTAGAATCGTATGTGAAGCAGATGCAAGGTTTATTCGTAGACCCGATGATGACCTAGAGACGTTCAAGGGACATAAAGTCATAGGACTGAATGATCCACGTGGTGCGACTCGAAGACCATACCAATATCATAGTCAAATGTTGGGTGGTATTCAACCAGTACCAAGAGTAGTTGAAGCAGGAGAGGATCCTGTACCACAAGGACTTGCGGGTAACTCTGCGTACTACATCGAACCGGCGGGTGCTAAAGAACTACTAGATAGAGTTAGAGATTATGGAATGTTTCCTAATGACGCATACATGTGTCGGGAACTGTTCCCATGGATTAGGGTAATACACCCATACTACACGAGGGTTAGTGGAGACGAATCCACAACAACGACATAATGAAAAGTTTTGTAATTACTATTTTTGACAACGATCTTTCTCAACGTGCGGCAGACAGGTGTATCACTTCTGCGAAGAGGTACGGAATTCACGTAGATAAATGGAAAGCGACTACACCCAGAGATTCGGATTTCG
>Ga0181591_10000093_pt1 | contig 56224 bp, 53 predicted proteins | sample 071ome_33_FD_133757 | JGI IMG/M metagenome (GOLD analysis project Ga0181591, IMG submission 133757) | Coastal salt marsh microbial communities from the Groves Creek Marsh, Skidaway Island, Georgia - 071412AT metaG (megahit assembly) | ecosystem: Environmental > Aquatic > Marine > Intertidal...
AGTTATCCAATGAATGAAATTTTGTCTTGTCTTGGTATCTAATAGGTAGATGATAAAGAAAATCTTCAAGCGAGTATATTCCTAACTGATTTAGTCTTGTTTGAGACTTTGATCCAACTCCGTGAAGCGATAAAATTGGATCCTGTAAGGAAGACATTTAGTTAACTAACTTATTGCCATTACCGCATCCATTTCAACTAATGCCGCTCTAGGAAGTTCTTTAATGCCAACGGCAGCTCTTGCAGGATAGGGCTCATCAAAATAGTCTGCCATAATCTCATTGACTTTTGAGAAGTTAGACAGATCTGTTAAATACACATTCAGTTTAACAATATCATTTAGATCTCCACCAGAGGCTTTACAAACTGATTTAAGATTCTCAAAGACTTGATTAATTTGGTCATCAATGTTCTCACTAATCATTTCCATAGTAGAAGGAACGAGCGGAATTTGACCAGACAGGTAAACTGTTTTACCGCCAACTACCGATACTGCTTGAGAATAGGTTCCAATAGCCTGTGGAGCATTATCAGAATGAATTTTATTTTTGCTCATTGTTATTAAGTAATTTATTAAAAATTGTTAAAGATTATATAATTTACCCATTCAAATTAATCACTATCTCACTAATGCCTAATATTCAGAAAGATAAAATATTAATTCTTGATTTTGGTTCTCAGTACACACAGCTAATTGCAAGAAGAATTCGAGAAATTGGGGTATTCTCCGAGTTAGTACCATTTGATGTTGATCTTGAATACATTAAAGAATTTAATCCTAACGGCTTAATATTATCTGGTGGACCAGATACAGTGACTAGTACTGACTCTGCAAGAGTCGACCCAAAGGTATTTGAACTAGATATTCCTATTCTCGGAATTTGTTATGGTATGCAGACTATGTCTGTTCAACTTGGTGGCGATGCTAAATCAGCAAGTAAGCATGAATATGGATTCGCAAGCGTTAATGTTGATTATTCTTCCAGCAAATTACTTGGACACATCGTTAAAGATAGCAATAAGTCTCTTGATGTATGGATGAGTCATGGAATTGAGGTCTCAAAAGTTCCAGATGGTTTTAAGCTTGTTGCCTCAAGTAAAAACTGTGCGATTGCAGCAATAGAAAATAGTGAAAAAAATCTCTTTGGTTTACAGTTCCATCCAGAGGTTACACATACTATAAAAGGCAAAGAAATTTTAGAAAGATTTATTGATATTTGTGATTGTGAGAAAGAGTGGACTGTTAAGAATATCGTAGATAATACCATTTCCAATCTAAAGACCACACTGGGTGATAAGAAAGTACTTTTGGGATTGTCAGGTGGCGTTGATTCATCAGTTGTAGCTGCATTACTTCACAAGGCTGTCGGTGATCAGTTGACCTGTATATTTGTTGATAATGGCCTTCTAAGATTCAATGAGGGCGATCAGGTGATGGAAACCTTTTCAAAGAATATGGGTTTGAAAGTAATACGCGCAAACGCCCAAGAAAAATTTTACTCAGCCTTGTCTAAAGAGTCTGATCCCGAGGTCAAAAGGAAAATTATTGGAAGATGTTTCATCGAAGTCTTCGATGAAGAGGCAAAGAAACTCAAGGACATTAATTTTCTAGCACAAGGAACTATTTACCCTGATGTAATTGAGTCTGCTGGCTCAAAAACTGGAAAAGCTAAGGTTATCAAATCTCACCATAATGTAGGAGGACTTCCTGATGATTTAAATTTTGAACTGGTCGAACCCCTAAGAGAACTCTTTAAAGATGAAGTTAGGAATATCGGTCTTGAATTAGGAGTTTCTCATGAAATGCTATTTAGGCATCCATTCCCTGGGCCTGGTCTTGGAGTAAGAATTTTGGGCCAAGTAAAAGAAGAATATGCAGATATCTTAAGACATGCTGATCATATTTTCATGGAAGAACTTCATAATGAAAATTTATATTATGAAGTGAATCAAGCGTTTGCTGTTTTCCTGCCAATAAAATCTGTCGGCGTTACAGGAGATGAACGAAGATATGACTATATCATAGCTCTTAGAGCGGTTGAAACTATTGATTTCATGACAGCAAGATGGGCGAGACTTCCTTATGATTTCTTGGATAAAGTCTCAAATAGGATTATTAACGAGATATCAAGAGTTTCAAGAGTTGTTTATGATATCTCTGGCAAACCTCCTGCTACTATTGAGTGGGAATAGAGGATTACAATATAAACCCCTATAATAAAGCATTTTAAAAATACTAACTAGTTACTAAGTAAATTAAAAAACCTTTTAAAATCAGACCCTACCATTTATACTAAGTTAAGAATTAAATAGACTTTCCAAAGAGGAAAAAAGAAATACTATTAAAACCTCTTCATACCTGAAATCCTGACATCGATAAGTTTAATGGCTTGTTTGTTTAACTTGAGGAATAACAAACATTATCTTGTCAAATTTTACGTCCACACTATGAAGCTACTGCAATTGAAATTAGTAAAGAAGTGAAATTTTCAGAAGTTAAGCTTCCATCCAATCGAAAGTTTGGGTTTTCTTTACTTTCGTCTTTGCCGGAGCAGCAGCGTATCTTTGTCATTTAGCCGGTGCAAGTTAGAGGGTATAGCTAACAAACTTAAACGTGGAGAAAACGTGCAAAACCGTCAGCTGCAAACGTGGTTAAGTTAAGAAGAATATGAACAGCCTGACACCAAAAATATTTTTTGATTTGATCAAACGCTTTTCAAATTCTTTTTGAAATTATTTTTTTCTTTTAGTTTTTACCTTCTAAAATTATCAAAATAAGTAGGAAACATATTTTTATAAAAGCTCATTTATGTATCTAGTATGAAAATTGCTATCGCTGGCACAGGTTATGTTGGTCTTTCTAATGCCATGTTGTTGGCGCAAAACAATTCGGTAGTTGCGCTTGATGTGGTGAGTAAAAAAGTTGATCTACTCAATCAAAAACAATCCCCAATTGTCGATACTGAGATTGAAGATTTCTTGACCAACAAAGATTTAGATTTTTTTGCTACACTTGATAAAGAACAGGCCTATCAAAACGCAGACTTTGTGGTGATTGCTACCCCAACCGATTATGACCCGCAGACCAACTTCTTCAACACTTCGTCAGTTGAGGCAGTGATCCAAGATGTTATTGCTATTAATCCTGAGGCGGTGATGGTTATTAAATCTACAGTTCCAGTAGGCTACACCAATCAGGTTAAAGCCAAATATAATTGCAACAACATTATCTTCTCACCAGAGTTTCTAAGAGAAGGTTTGGCGTTATATGACAATTTGTATCCATCACGTATTATTGTTGGCGAACGTTCAGAGCGTGCTAGGGTATTTGCAAATCTTCTGTCTGAAGGCGCCATTAAAGACAATATTGACATACTGTTCACTGAAGCCACGGAAGCTGAGGCAGTAAAGCTCTTCAGTAATACCTACCTGGCCATGCGCGTGTCGTACTTCAATGAGCTGGATTCTTATGCTGAGATTCATGACCTAGATGCCCGCCAAATTATTCAAGGAGTGGGTCTGGATCCAAGAATAGGTTCTCATTACAATAATCCCTCTTTTGGGTATGGTGGTTATTGCCTTCCAAAAGATACTAAACAGTTAAAAGCTAATTATAAAGATGTGCCAAATTCACTTATTAGTGCAATTGTAGACGCAAATACAACAAGAAAAAATTTTATAGCCGACCAAATAATTTCTAAACAACCTAAAGTTGTAGGTATTTATCGTCTAATTATGAAATCAAATTCAGATAATTTCAGAGCCTCTTCTGTCCAGGGTGTTATGAAACGAATTAAAGCTAAGGGTATAGAAGTAGTAGTGTATGAGCCTGTTTTGACAGAGTCGGGAGAAATTGATTTTTACAATTCTAAAGTCATAAAAGACTTAAATAAATTTAAGAAGATTAGTGATTTAATTGTTACCAACCGAATGGTTAATGAATTAAATGACGTGTCTACTAAAGTTTATACCCGTGATTTATTCAACAGTGATTAAGACAAAGAAAACTAAAATTCTTTTTACAGTTACGAAAAGAATTGGAGATTCAATTGCCATTACTCCAGCGATTAGAGCTGTAGCTAAAAATTATCCCAATTCTGATATTACCGTCATTTGTAAGAAAAATCTGAGAGATGTCTTTATTTTAAACTCTCATGTTTCAAATGTAATTTGCCTAAATACTCCCATGGCAAAGATTATAAGATTTTTTACTTTTTTTAAAAAATTTGATCAATGTTTTGCTTATACAGAGAACTTCTCATTTATAAAATTGTCATCAAGAATTTCAAGAAAAACCTATAGTTTTATTCCTGATAACAAGAAGAATTATATTAATGGAATAAATTACATAGAGCGCTTCAGTTCAGAAGATCGACCGCATATCATTATAGAAAACCTTGAATTGGTTTGCCATAATAAGATAGCTCATGATGGCTATAGGATGGATTTTGCAGTCTCCCAAGAGGAGCTTTTAGAAGCTAGAAATCCCCTACATGCTCTAAAAATTAATAATTCTGAATTAGTATGTCTAAAGATTAAAAGCCATCCTCAAAAAAGTTTCAGAGACTGGCCTATCGAACGTTTTTCTGAACTTATAACTCGGATCTTGAAAAAAAGTCCAAAAACAAAATTTATCATTGTTGGATCCCCAAGCGAGAGCGAATATGCTGAAATTTTAAAAAAGAAATATCCAGACTCAGTTTTTGTATTTTGTAATCAAAATCTAAGAAAGACAGCGGCAATTTTATATTCTTGCGATATTTATATTGGAGTTGATACCGGTATCACGCAACTTGCTTGTTGCTCAAATATTCCAATAATCGGTCTTTATCATTGTCTCATCAAGAAAGAAAAAGCGGGACCATTAGATTATCCGCATGATTACAGTATCAATATGCCTGTATCATCTCGTAATTGCGTAAGGGATGAAAATAGTATGAACATAATTTCTTCACAGATGGTTTTTGATCAATATCTAAAAATCAATAAAAGCTTAAAAAGATGACATAATAACCTTATGAAAATTTTAATAACTGGTTCAGCAGGATTTATCGGATCTGCATTGGCTATTAAGCTTCTTAATCGCGGAGATACGATAATTGGAATTGATAATCATAATGATTACTATGATCCCAAACTTAAAGAAGCGCGTTTGGCTCGTCATGCGGATCATCCAAACTACACGCACATCCGCATGAATCTCGAAGACCGTCAGTCTATGGCTGATCTGTTTGAACGTGAAAGGTTTGACAGTGTTGTCAATCTAGCAGCACAGGCTGGAGTGCGCTATTCTTTAGAGAATCCTTTGGCTTATATCGATACTAATCTAGTGGGCTTTGGCCACATTTTGGAAGGTTGTCGTCACAATAATGTTAAACATCTAGTTTACGCCTCTTCAAGTTCTACCTATGGTCTTAATACTAATCAACCATTTTCTACACATGAGTGTACCAATCACCCAGTTAGCTTATATGCGGCTACTAAAAAGGCAAATGAGCTTATGGCTCATACATACTCGCATCTTTACAGCTTGCCAACAACTGGTTTAAGATTCTTTACGGTTTACGGTCCATATGATCGACCAGATATGGCTCTGCAGAAATTTACTCGTGCAATTCTAGCTGGGGAGTCAATTACTGTTTTTAACTACGGCAAACATCGTCGTGATTTCACTTATATTGATGATATTGTTGAAGGTATTATTCGTGTCTTAGATCGTCCAGCGCCGGTTAACCCTGACTGGGATAGTAATCATCCTGATCCAGCAACCTCGAGCGCACCATATCGTGTTTATAACATTGGCAATAACAATCCAGTAGAGCTAATGGATTATATTGAGGCTTTAGAAACTTCGCTAGGTATGAGTGCAAAAAAAGAACTATTACCACTTCAGCCCGGTGATGTACCAGACACCTATGCCGATGTTGATGATCTAATAGAGGAGTTTGGTTATAAACCGGCAATGAGTGTACAACAAGGAGTAAAGAATTTTACAAAGTGGTACTTGGAATACAACAATCTTTAAAATGTAATAATACTTTGCGCTTGTTTGATAGAATCAACAATATGTTTGGCATTTGAGATTTTCTCGTCAATATCATGGCCGCTTTTCACCAAAATGGTGTGATTTATGCCAGCCGCATTCGCGGCTTTAACGTCTGCCTCTTTATCGCCAATCATCCAAGATTGTGACATGTTAATATGATGTTTCTCTTTGGCAGCTATTAACATGCCAGGTTTAGGCTTGCGACAATAGCAACCTTCCTCAGGTCCGTGTGGACAGAAAAATACATCTAAGATCTCAATGCCCTGATTATTGAATTGATTTAACATCCAGTTGTTTAACAGGTGAAATTCTTTCTCACCATAATAGCCTCGACTAATACCTGATTGATTGGTCACCACTATAATTTGATAGCCTAGAGATTGAAAGTGTAAACAAGAATCAAAGACACCATCTATAAAGCGAAAATCTTCTAATTTGTGAAGATATCCGACTTCGTGATTAATCACACCATCTCTATCTAGAAAAATAGTTTTTATATTCATAAGGCAGATACGTATAATCAGTCTTAGAAACCAATAGAGCCCTATTTTAAGATGCAGAACCCACTTTCTGTGGTCATAATTAGCAAAAATGAACAGAAATTTATTGCTGATGCAGTGAAATCTGCTTTATTTGCTGATGAGGTTTTGTTGTTGGACAGTGGCTCTATTGACGATACATGTTTTATTGCTACTGAGTTGGGTGCTAAGGTTTTTCATCAGGAATGGCTAGGGTTCGGCTCGCAGAAAAATCAAGCCGTGTCTTTGGCAAAAAATGATTGGGTGTTTGTGCTGGATGCTGATGAGCGATTTACCAAGGACTTACAATGTGAAATATTAGCCATTCTCCGCGATCCTCAAGCTAAAGCTTATTCCGCCGCAAGACTAAACCGTTTTTTTGGTAAAGATATTAGGTATTGTGGTTTATATCCAGATTATAGTATTCGTCTTTTTGACCGTCGTTATGGTCGCTTCAATGAGGTGAGTGTGCATGAGAGTGTGCAAACCAATAAGAGAGTTCAAAAGCTTAAACATCCCATGGTACATTTGGCTTTTGAGAGTGTGGATGAATTCCGTCGTAAGCAAAAGGATTATGCGGAACTCAGTGCTAAAAAACGCAACTTGGCTAAAGCCTTGATATCGCCTATTTGGACCTTCTTAAAGATTTATTTCTTCCGTCTTGGAATATTAGAAGGTTGGCGTGGGTTAGTGATTGCTTTGGTTTATGCAGAGTATACATTCTGGAAATATTTTAAATGAAGATCTTAATTACCAAGTTTCGTAGTCTGGGTGATGTGATTTTGTTAACGCCATTGATTAGCAACCTTAAGGCTAACTATCCAGAAGCGCAGATCGACTTAATGCTTAATAAGGGCACTGATGTAATGGTTAAGCATAATCCCAAGATTGGTCAAATTATTTTGCACGACAGATCTTGGCATAGTACTTTAACCATTTGGCAACGTATTAAAATAGAATTTCAAACACTACGCGAGATTCGCCAATTAAACTACGATATGGTGATCTCTACAGATAGAGGAGATCGCGGCGCGCAAATTGCCTATTTTAGTGGAGCTGAGATTCGTATAGGTCGAAGAAGCGATAAAGGCTTTATTAATAAACGCGCTTTTACTCATTACTTTTTATTACATGGCGAGCGCCACATTGTGGATTTAAATCTTGATCCGCTTAGACTATTAGAATTACCAATATACTCTAAAGAGCTAGAAGTACATTGGTCACCAGTAGAGAGTATGCAGGTCGATAAGTTAACACAAAATTTGGGGGAGTTTATCCATATTCATCCGGTATCCCAATGCCTCTATAAGTGCATTGATGACCTGATGATGGCTAAGTTGATAGATTATTGTGAACTAGAATTAGACATTCGAGTTGTCTTGACTGCAGCACCAGTGGACCAAGAGCTAAATCGGGTAGAAAGTATTTTGTCTCATACTAACGCTAATCCAGTTAATTTGGCTGGAAGACTTAGCCTGCTGGAGACTGCAGCACTTAACAAATTATCAAAGATGTTGATTGTAGTAGATACGGCAATTATGCATATTGCGACTGCTAATCAGGTGCCGGTATTAGCTTTTTTTGGTCCAACTGCAGTAAACAATTGGGGGCCATGGGATAAAACCTTGTTGCATTCCACTTATCAAAGGTCGGGTGGTCTTCAGCAGCATGGTAGGCATCGGGTGTTGATGGGAGGGCAATCCTGTATCCCATGCTCACAAGTGGGATGTGATAATTCAGGAGTGAGTAATTGTTTAAATACATTAAACTTTGAAATGGCAAAAAAACAAATCTTAGCAATATTAGATGAACAAAAACATTAGAGTGCTGCACACTGAATGGTCAGATGGCTGGGGTGGGCAAGAGATTAGGATTGTTGGTGAGATGGTCGCCATGCGCTCACTGGGTGTGGAAGTATATTTAGCTTGCACTGAGTATGCGCAAATCAAGCAAAAAGCTCTGGAGAGTAATATAAAAGTTTTTTGTTTGCCTTTTAAAGGTAATACCGATATGAAAACCTTATTTGCCTTGAGAAAAATTATTAAGCAATATCATATTGATATTGTTAATACGCATAGCGGTAAAGATACTTGGGTAGGTGGATTAGCAGCCAAGCTTTCAGGTGTTAAATTTATTAGGACTCGACATCTGTCGACACCAATCCTTTCTTCCCGAACAAACTTTATCAATGAGTTGGCAGATTATATTTTCACCACAGGTGAGAGCGTTAGAAAAGATATGATTGATAACAATCGTATCCGTACTGAAAGAATTAAGTCGATTCCAACTGGTATTGATGCTGAACTATATAACTCGAGAAACTTTAATCGAAAAACATGTCGAGAGCAGTTTGGGTTTAAAACAAATCAAATCGTCATTGGTATTGTGGCAGTATTACGTAGTTTCAAGCGCCATGATCGTTTTTTGAAGATGGCGCGACATATGCTTGATGTCAATCCAGAAAAAAATCTTCATTTTGTGTTAGCGGGTGATGGACCCCAACGAGAGAAGCTTGTTAAGATGATAGATGATCTAAAGTTGCAGCAACATGTTTCCATGTTAGGTCATGTGTCCAATGTCACCGAGTTGTTATGTGCATTGGATTTGTTTGTGTTGACCTCTGATAGCGGGGAGGGCGTGCCACAGTCGGTAATGCAGGCATTACTAATGAATAAAGCTGTGGTGGCTACCAGCGCAGGCAGCACTAAAGATTTGCATGATGGTAGTAATTTCGTTTTAGTTGATAAGGACTCACAGTTAGAGTTAAATCAAGCTTGTCAGCAATTGATAGGAGATGAGACATTGAGAGCTCAGTATGCCGGACATGCAAGAGATTATGTTTTAGAGTATTTCTCTAAAGATAGAATGACTGAAAATATTATACGAATTTATCATAAGCTTTTAACTTAATGAGAATTCTTTATACTAACTTTCATCCTGGTAATGGCGGAGGCCATACCACCTATTTAACCTATCTATTCAAAGGGGTTTTGTCACAATCCAATGATATCGAAGTTTTCATAGCGGCACCCAAAGTTAGCAAGCTTAATAGAGACCTAAAACGTTCTTATCCAGACAAAGTATTCGATGTCGATTTTCCAGGTAAGCCCAAAGAGATTGTTAGCGCCCTATCTAACGCCAAAAAATTAAAAGAAATTATTGTTAATCACCGCATTAATATTTTACATGTCAACGGGACCCCGGATCATAAGGTGGTTATGCTGTGTAAATGGATTTACCGATTAGATTTTCGGATTGTGAGGACTAAGCATGATTCGTTTCCTATGAAAGAAAATTGGTTTGCTAATAAGTTATATAGCAAGTATACCGATCAGATGATCGTGGTTTCAAACTACCAATTTGAGAAGGTTATTACCCAGGCGCTTCATCACAAGACAGTGGTGATTAAAAACGGTATTGACTTGGAATACTTTCAACCCAGAGAAAAATCAGCTGAGTTGCTAGAAAAATTTAACATTCAAGATGATGATCTAGTCTTTGTATCCGTGGCTGGTACGGCACTCCATAAAGGCTGGCAGTTCCTTGTGGAAGCCGCTTCCAAGCTTGAAAATAGTCAGCGACAAAAAATTAAAATTGTTTTGGCTGGGAATACCCCCAACCAAGAATTAGTAGTAAGCTATATTGAGCGTTTCGGAATGCAGGAGCAAGTATTTTTTACCGGTTTTATGAGTGATATCAGAGAAGTGGTTTCTATTGCTGATGTTGGTTTTGTTCTTTCTGTTAGTGTGGAGACAATCTCATTTGCCTGTCGAGAAATGATGGCCATGGGCAAACCAATACTGGTCTCTGATTATGCGGGTTTGCCCGAAAATATCACCAATAACCATGATGGCTGGATAGTAAATGCTGGCTCTAGCATTCAAATACTCTCAGCTATAGAGCATATTAAGTCTTTGGATTTAAGTTCTTTCTCTGATGCAGCTACACACAAATCTACGCAAGAATTTGGACTCAACCTCTTTCTGGATAAAACCTTAAAAATATATAAGACATTAAAATGCAATTAAGAAGATGTATAGTAAACACAAATAAGGTATTTAAGTTCTCTTTTCTTGCTTTAGAAGGTATCTACCTAATGAATGATGAATCTATATGTAATTCAGTTTTACTAGCCAAGAGTCAGAAGTTGTGAGAATCATCTACCCATACCCAATGCATATCAGTAAAGGATATACCTATATGCTGAGCATTATTCAATTTTTGAATACCTTGGCCGAATATTTGCCTGTTGAACTTCTTTGTTTAGATTCTAGAGAAGCGATAGAAAATTACTTAAACAAAAGTTTGAATATTAAGCTACATTCCAATCTGAAAGTGGTGCCAGTTTCTAATAAAAGATTTGGTATTAAAAGCAATAAATTATTCTTTATTGCTAATGTGCTCAAATACCTTAGAAAAATTGAATCTGAAGAATTAGTTATATATACGCGAGACTTCAAGCAAATGCGTTTGGCTATTAAAAATCTAAATCATAAGTCTCTAAATATTCGATTTATCTTTGAAGTGCATCAAATTTTGTCCCAAAACTATTGTCGAGAGGGAGAATACAAGAAAGCTAAAGAGTTTAAAGCAATAGAGACATTTGTTTTTAATGGCGTGGACCAACTCATCTGCATTACTTCGACTCTAAGCAATGAAATTAAAAAAGTTTTTCCAGCATGTGTGAAAAATCATCACATTTTGCCTGTTGGTTTTAATAAAGATTTCTTGAAAATTAATCACATGTTAAAAAAGCCATATGATCTTATCTATAGTGGTAACTTTAGTCCCTGGAAGGGGTTGGATATTTTGATAGAGGCAATATCTATTATCAAGCATCAGTACAATAGAGACATTAGCGCTGTTCTGATTGGAGCTAATAACCACTCTAGAAAGCAATATGAGTATCAGGCTAGAGTGCACAAGGTATTAGATAATATTAAGATTGTTAATCGAGTGGACCATAAAGAAATTTATGGTTATATTGCACAATCAAAGATTGGCGTTTTGTCTAACAAGTATGATGCAGATGGAATGCTGTTCACGTCACCGCTTAAGCTTTATGAATACCTAGGCGCTGGATTAAAGGTTGTGGTGTCTAGACTACCTTCAATAGAAAGCGCAATCGATCCGTCTTTGGTTTATTATGCTACTCCTGAAAATCCTGTTGATTTTGCACAAGCAATTCTTCACTCCTTGGATGATGATACATTTAACATTGACAAAGTGAAAAATTTTGCCAGTGACTATACCTGGGAGTCTCGTGCAAAGCGTTTTATAGAATTTCTTTTATGAGAATTTTAATCTTGAATTTACTCCGTATAACTAGCTTTTTTTATGACTTAACTATAGGTGTTTTTTGCAAAAATATTTACAGTGTAACTTGATGAGGATTTTGATCATAAAATTTAGAAATATTGGCGATGTTTTGCTATCTACACCTTTGCTATCTAACCTAAGACACCATTACCCAGATGCTGTTATAGACTATGCTTTAAACAAAGGGTGTGAAGATATGGTTTCTAATAATTCAGATGTTGACAACATTATTCCTTATGATCGACATAGAATTAAAGAACTTAATTTATTTTCTCAACTTATGGCAGAGTTTGTATTCACTCGCCAAATCCGTCAAAATCAATATGATATGGTGATTAATTTGACTGAGGGAGATAGAGGAGCACAGCTTGCATTATTTAGTGGAGCTAAATATAAATTAGGTTTCCCAGTAAAAAAAGGAATCTTTGCGAAATTGAAGATTTTTAATCAATTGGGAAATGATAAGTTATTGCAACATACCGTAGAAAAGGATCTGCAATTTACGACCTTGCTTGGTAAAGAAGTAATTAATAGGTCGGTCAAGATTTGTTGGCCGGATTTTGTGGAAGCGGAAGTTAGCAAAATATTAGAAGAAAACCTTGTTGGTGAGTTTGTTCATATCCATCCAGTATCAAGATGGATGTTTAAATGTTGGGAGGATGATCGCATGGCAAAGATAATTGACCACCTTCAACAGGACAAGGGGTTACGCGTTGTTATTACCGGTGCACCCATTAGAAAAGAATTGGATAGGATTAATCAAATACTAACGCATTGTAAAACCAAGCCTGTAAATTTGTCTGGTCAACTTTCACTTAAACACGTGGCGTGCCTATCATCTAAGGCTAAATTGTTCTTTGGCGTGGATACTGCGCCAATGCATATGGCTGCTGCTGTGGATACCCCAGTAGTTACTTTGTTTGGTGCTAGTTATCCAGCTTTATGGGGCCCTTGGAATAATAAAACTGGTCAGCTTTTTAAGAATAAGGATGGTGTTCAAAAAAATGGATTGCATTACATGATTGCAAATTTGAACCAAAATATCTTTTATAAGGGCCAAATAAAAAAGTCACGAGGTATGACACTGATTGACTACAATCAAACCAGAAAATTAATAGATAAAGCGTTAACATGAATTTAAACATTGCTAGGGTAATATTTAATTTAACCCAAAAAAATATGAGCAGAATTATTACTATATCTTTGGGACGAGCACTCTAATATTTTGTTTGGAAGTAGATGAGTAAACTTTATTTGATTAGAGAAAAACCAACCAAATTCGGTGGTGCTGAGGTCTATTTATCTAGACTAGCAAAAGCTCTCTCAAGCAATGGGATTGAATACAAAATAGTTCATTCATTATTTCCCAAATTCCTACCGTCTTGGTTGCGTATTATTTTATTTAATATGCAAGTTTGCTTGACAAAGGGAGAGAAATTTTATTTTTCTCTCGAGCGCATTATATGCTCTGATGTTTATCGGGCAGGAGATGGAGTGCATAAAATATTCTTATCTACTGAGAATAAGTCCAAATTCAACCCGCTACATCCTGTCTACCTATTTTTAGAGCGGCGCTGTTTTAACAATGCCAAATACATTATTGCTAACTCTCATATGGTCAAAAATGAGATTATTAAGACCTATGGCGTCGATAGCCATAAGATTGATGTTGTTTATAATGGCATACAATCGAAAGAAATTAATTATGCTCGGTCTTATAAGAAAATTTCCAGAGAATTCGATCTTGAACCTGATATCCCAATCATTTTGTATGTTGGTAGCGGATTTAAGAGAAAAGGCGTAGAAGAATTTTTGCGTATTTTTTCTAAAATAAATACAAGGTGCCAGGCATTTATTATTGGCAAAGAGAAAAAAATATCAGACTATCAAAAACTGTCTAATGATCTTGGTGTTGATGATAGAGTCGTCTTCACAGGATCCAGAATAGATGTAGAAGATTTTTATACTATTAGTGATATTTTTCTTTTACCAACCCATTACGAGCCCTTTTCCAATGCAGTGCTGGAGGCTATGGCTTATGGCAATGCAGTTTTTACTACTAAACAAAATGGCGCGCATGAAATTTTATCAGAAGAGTATATTATGGTTAACCCTGGAGATTTTTCGGTGATAGATCGAATCGATTCTCTTTTAACAGATAAAGATACATTGCGCTCAACAAAAAAGAATAATCAATTAATAGCCGCTAAACTTTCAATAAAAACTAACATGTTACAAACACTAGATATTATTAAAAAAGCAAAGAATGATTAGTCAGATTTACCACTATTTCAGAAAACAGAACGCCAAATTTATCTTTTTAGCGCTCATGCTAGCAGTGCTTCCAAGTCTGGAGGCTCCAAAAAATTTATTTGCATTATTTTTTTTGATATCTTGGGTTGTTATCGCAATAAAAAGTCAAGATTGGGGCGGGAAGTGGCAATTAATCGATACATTATTTTTGCTTTGGATATTAGCGGATGTTGCTGTAGGGTTTAATGCTGTTCTAATACACGATCAACCTGCTAATGGCTCAAAAGATATTATTAGGTTTGTACTAATTGGTTGGGCTATTTCTAGGTCAAGATTTTCCGATCAACAGATTATTCACTTATGTTTAGTAGCTATTTTCTTTACTATTCCACCACTGGTCTATACTTACCTGAATTGTAGGGCAGGAGGAGAATGTCTTATATTAAATTCTGTAGGGCATGTAAACCACACAGCAATTTATTTATTAATAGTCTACACAATTACCATATCACTTCTAATTTTTGATGTAAAAAAGATAGGAAAAACTTTACGCATTGGGTTGTTAGTTATTGCAATTTTGCTTTCTTATGCAATAATTGATACTTGGAGTAGAGCAGCGTCAGGCATGTGGACTTTTATCTCTATATCAGCTATGGGATATGCGATATATGTTTATAGAAATCTGTATTCAGTAGTAATATCAGTTATCGTGACTCTATTAGTATCTACTTTTCTTGCTTACAATACTCCCATAATGCTCACTAAAAAACTCACCAACGGAACAAGTTTAATTGGAGAATCACCTCGTCAGAAAATTAGGAATTTTGCATATTATGTTTTCAAGATAGATCCTATTTTAGGAACAGGTATGGATAACTTTCCAAACTTTGATCATAAAGATATTAAAGAATTAGTGATAAAAGACACAGGGCAATATAACGAAGAGGAGTTTTTACCCTTTAAACATCCTCACTCTGTTTACTATAATTATTTGACTGGTGGAGGTATTGTTCTTTTATCTGTCTTAGTTTTGTTCTGGTTAAAAGTCGCTACCATAACTTATCAATCGAGAAAATGGGCAAATGAAAAGTGGTTGACATTTGGCAGTGTGGGTGTAATGATGACGGTATTTGGGGTTGGTTTGATAAATACAACATTGGCTAATGAACACGCACTGATTACTATGTTCTTTATAGGACTATTAATCTCCAAAAAAAGAGATAAGTTGATTCATTTATGACTTATCTATTTTTTATTGTTTTATTGTCTTATTTGCTAATGCAATCAGTAGAAACGATTTCATTTAGTTCAAGAATTGCGGGTAAATTATCTGGCAGGTTGGCTCTAGGAACGACTATACAGACTTCTATCTTTACTATGAGTAGAATATTCCTCCCACCCCTGCTTCTCTCTTTTTCTTACATGATAGAATCAGATTTGAGTCTACAAATGTTCCTTTTGATTGCAATTTCTCTAATATTTTCATCTTTTGTTGCATCAATATTCATTATTTTTAGATTAGATCTTTTTCAAAGTTTGTTTCAAAAACTGTTCTTCTTCTATGATTCTTGCTCCCTTCCAGCTGCAATATTTAAGGTAATTACTAGAAAAAAAACCACAGAAAAAAGAGTTCATTTGACCCACTTTCCCAAATTAAGAGAACTGTCTGTTAAAAAAATATTAACTTCAACCATTTCATACTTTTTTTTATCAACTGGCTTTTTAATAGCTTTCTCCATGGCTATTCTGATTCCAGAATATAGAATGACAATGAGCCAGTTAACTACCGCTTTCCATGGAATTGGAGCGATTTTTTTGGCAATGTATATAGATCCAATGATGAGTAAATCTCTCGATATTAAGACTCAAAATAACCAGTGGGTTAATAATATATATTCAATTATTATAGGAAGAAGTCTTTCCTATTTGTTTTCATTTTCAGTTTTCCTGGGATTGTACCTTTATGCCTGGCTGACATGAGAACTCTAATAGAGCTGCCATCTTGGCTGGGCGACTGCATAATGACAACTCCCGCTATTGAGGGCTTTGTTAATCTAAATCCCGATGTTGAGATTACTGTAATAGGATCGGCTATTTCGGTAGAAGCCATGTTGCCCCATCCTAACATTGTTGAAGGATTTGTTCTAGATAAATCATATTTAACATTGAGTCGTACTGTCAAATCTTTAGGTACCTTTGATATTTTTTTCTCATTTCGAAGTTCAATACGCTCATCCATAACTAAATACTTTGTTCAAGCTTCAAAAAAATATCAGTTCAATAAAAATAGATATAAACAAGGTCACCAAGTTGAAAAATATACCAACTTTGTCAGTATTAGTTTGGGGTTGAGGTTAACACCAGGGCCGTTAAAGCTTTATACGCAACACATTGAAAAAAGTGAAAAACCAAGACTAGGCATTAATCCTGGCGCCTCATATGGTAGTGCCAAGCGTTGGTATCCTGAAGAATTTGCTAAGGTAGCGCAAGAACTCTCAAGCCAATACGATATTGTTATTTTTGGCGGACTAGATGAGCAAGATATGGCAGGTGATATTGAGAAAGGATTGATTAAATATGGTGTTAATAATTACCAAAATCTTGCGGGAAAAACCAGCATCTCAGAGTTGATTAGTCAGATTGCAAGTTTGGACTTATTTGTTACTGGCGACAGTGGACCAATGCATGTGGCGGCTGCCTTTTGTGTGCCAACAGTGGCAATTTTTGGCCCTACGAAAGACAATGAAACATCGCAATGGATGAACCCTCGTAGCACTATTGTGAAGAAAGATTTGGATTGTCAGCCTTGTATGAAACGCATCTGTCCGCTAAAGCATCATGATTGCATGCGCTTAATCGGAGCGGAAGAAGTGCTGAAGGCGGTAGAGGCCTTTAATTAAGATTTTGTTCGATCAAATGGCACAAGGTGTGACCAATAAAAATGTGCATCTCTTGAATGCGAGGTGTGTCTTCAGCTGGAGCAACTAGATTTACATTGCAGATAGTGTTCATTTCGCCGCCATCTCGACCACTAAAGCCAATCGTGGTAGCACCTATTTCATTAGCTAGTGTTAGAGCATTTAACACATTGGAACTATTGCCGCCGGTACTAATACCAATGACCACATCGCCAGGATTGGCAAGCGCTTCAACTTGTCGCGTAAAGACTTGTTGATACCCATAGTCGTTGCCAATTGAGGTTAGCGCCGAGGTGTCGGTCGTGAGTGCAATCGCCGGCAGACCTTTGCGCTCGGTTTTATAACGGCCTACTAACTCAGCAGCAATGTGTTGTGCATCGGCGGCTGAGCCACCATTACCAAAGATAAGCAATTTACCACCATTATCTAGACTTTGAATGCAGAGAGTCGCGACTTTGGCAATGTCATTCGTCAAAGCGGTCATTTTTTCAGCCGCCGCCAAATGTTCGCTAAGTTCGTGTTGGATTAGATCTTTCATGAGCTTTGAATCTTTTCAATGGTCTTGGTGGTACTTTTGCCTTCGACAAATTGTACCAGTTTTAATTCGTCAACCAGGTCTTGTCCAACCACGGCTTGATCTTCGTAGTCGCCGCCTTTAACCAGGGTGTTGGGCTTGATGGTTTTAATGAGTTCGTACGGCGTGTCTTCATCAAACACAACCACATAGTCTACCGCCTCTAGTGCAGCCAAAATATAAGCGCGATCTTCTTCAGTATTAATGGGTCTAGACTCGCCTTTGAGCTCGCGTACCGAGCGATCGGAGTTTAGCCCTAAAATCAGCACATCGCCAAAACTTTTAGCAACTTCTAAATAGCGAACGTGACCCGCATGCAAAAGATCAAAACAACCATTAGTAAAGACGATTTTCTTGCCTTTTTCTCTGAGCTTATTGCTCAGTAGAGAGATTTCTTCCCAGGTTTTAATGTGGGCATCACTACTAGATTGGTGTAGGCTAGATTTGTATTCAATAATCTCATCCAAAGTAGCAGTGGCACTACCAATCTTGCCAACCACAACGCCGGCCGCCAGGTTGGCAAATTCAACCGCTTGGTCAATATCATAACCACAAGACAAGGCAAAGCCTAATGAGGCCAGAACCGTGTCACCAGCACCAGTGACATCATAAACTTCTCTGGCAACCGTTGGATGCACGCGTAGTTCATCATCAAAGATGGCTACCCCTTGTTCACTCAAAGTGATTAGTGAAACTTCTAACTCACATACCTGCTTTAATTGGGTAATGGCTCGTGTTAATGATTCATCATTATTGATGGCCACTTGTGTGGCTTCTGATGCTTCTTTTTTATTCGGTGTGAGTAGATAGGCGCCGCGGTATTTTGAGTAATCTAGGCCTTTTGGATCGACCAATACTTTAATGTTTTGCTCATTAGCACTTTGTATCAAAGCCTGAGTGAGTGTTGGGGTAAGTACGCCTTTACCATAGTCGGAAAGTAAAACGGCATCGTAACCATCTAGCATACTATTGTAAGTGCTCAGCAACCTATCCTGAGATTGCTGACTAATGTCATCTGTACTTTCTCTATCGTAACGCACCACTTGTTGCTGGGCAGCGATAATTCGACTTTTCTTACTAGTAACGCGGTCTTTCTGCTCAATCAGGTAATTCGAATTGACCTCAATATCACCCAATAAGGCTTTTAATTCGTCTGAGATTTCACAGCCGCCTACCACGCTAATCACATCAACTTGGGCGCCTAAAGCTCTTAAGTTGTTAATCACATTGCCGGCGCCACCTAGTACCGCACTTTCATGACCCACATTAACCACTTGAACAGGTGCCTCAGGCGAGATGCGCTCGCAAGAGCCCCAGAGGTAGTGGTCAATCATTAGATCGCCCACCACTAAAATCTTCGGCATTTGGTTTTGTAATTCAACCATGTTTTAGTCTAACGGTTCGCCATGTAGGCGCTTAATTTCAGGTATATACGTCTTAATACCTGCTTCTAGTGAAGTGATTGGATCAAAGTCTAGATATTCACGAGACATGGTGATGTCGGCCTGTGTGTGCATTTGATAACCATCATAAGGATTAACAATGTATTCCGTACCTAGGTCAGTTGCTAGTTCTGCTTGTAGGATATCAGCAATGTCCTGAAAACTTCTTGGTGTACCAGTACCCACGTTGTAAGTGCCATTTTGTTTAGGGTTGCATGCTTTAATATTGGCCTGCACCACATCTTCAATGTTAATAAAATCACGCAATATTTGATCCGAGCCTTCGAATAGTCGAGGCGCTTTGCCATCTAGAATTTGGTGTCCGAGTTGAATCACCATCGAAGAGGTCCTTGCTTTGTAATACTCTCTTGGGCCATAGACGTTAAAGAATTTTAGGCCAACAATGGTCATATCGGGATTTTCCCTAGCATAACGATAGGCAATCTGATCCATGGCGTATTTACTATAACCATAAGGGTTTTCAGGGCGCTCTTTGCCCACGGTTTGTGGTGAGGGTAGTGAGCCATAAGTCGCGGCAGAGCTGGCATAAATCATCACAGCATCATCTTTTTTGGCTTTATTTAGCAGGTCGAAAAATGAGTTAACATTGGTTTTCATTACAATTTCTTGGTCATACACACGGGTATCTGAGATGGCTGCTTGATGAAAAATATAGTCAAACTTGTAATCATCTAACAAAGCTAAATCCGCTTTATTTATTAAATTGCCACAAACTATATCACCAGTAAAGCCAATCAGGTTTTTGTAATGACCAAAGCTTTGCAAGTTGCCATTGGCAAAAGTCGACTTACTTCTGAAACAATCAAATACCACCACCTTTGCATCCGGATAGTTGTCTTGAAAATAAAAGGCTAGATTACTACCAATAAAACCAGCACCACCAGTAATTAAAATGGTTTTGTAATTAAAATTTATATCGTTATAAATCATTTAGTTTCTGCATTATGTTGTTAAACTTATTTTAATCTAACATCCGCTATGTAAGGCAAACTATATACTATAATAAATTCAAATGTACCGACATAGATTGGTACTGCACCTTTTGATTTTTCAGCAGTGATTAAGAGTTCTCATGGAGTATTGTAAAAACTTCTATCAAATTAAATCAAATCAAGAGATTTTTGAGCGACTTAAGGCTGAGCGAGAGACGATTGGATATTACAGTCTGCCTTATCAGGATACGACAGAGATTAAAGCTTATGCACAAATCGTTCAACAAAAGCATATTGTTGTATTGGGTACTGGTGGCTCCAGTCTTGGTGCACGCGCCATTTATGAATTTTTATTACCTTCTAACAGTTATCAGAAGGATTTGACGTTTTTGGAAACAGTTGACCCGCTTCAAATCAAACACTCCCTGAGAAAAATTAATCTAAATAATACGCATTTTGTCATTATTTCTAAATCAGGCAATACCATTGAAACAATCAGCTTGCTGAAGTATTTAGATTCGTTGGTTGAGCTTGAACAACACAACGCTACTGTCATATCAGAAGTCATGAGTCAACTAAGCCAGTTTGCCAAAGAGAATAACATTAGAACTTTTACGCTAGATAAAAATATTGGCGGACGTTTTTCAGTCTTTAGTGTAGTCGGCTTGGTGCCACTTGCTATGGTTGGTGTAGATATCGACAATCTGCTGAATGGCTGTAAGCGTGTTTCTGAGAGTTTTTTCGATAAACGTAGCTATTACAAGCCAATTATTCGTAAGGCTAGATTTTTGGTTGAAAACAAATCACGATTTAATGTGAATGTGATTTTTTCTTACTCTTCATCACTAGAGTCTTTTAATAAATGGTACGTACAACTGTGGGCGGAGAGCCTAGGCAAGGTGAATATTAATGGCACACGGCAAGCGCTAACCCCTGTTTCTCTGGTGGGTCCAGTGGATCAGCATAGCTTTTTACAGCTGATCATCGATGGTGTGCGTGATAAGACCATAACCTTGATTAAGATTTCGGATCTCAGGGATGATACAGTCATTCCCGGTAATAATAAGTTCAAATCTTTGGATATGGGCTACGTTGACGGGCTTCTTTTTAGTGATCTTTTAAACCAACAGGCGAATGCTACGATTAAATCCATTGAAGAGCAAGTGGATATTCCTTGCGATGTGGTCACGATATCAACCGTTGATGAATACAACATTGCTAAATTGATGTTTATTTATCAACTGATGGTCTCAGCGATTGGTTCATTTTTGCAAATTAATACCTATGACCAGCCAGGTGTTGAGAACGGCAAGTCAATCCTAATTGAAAAATTAAAAAACAATGAGTAAGATTAATAAATGCCTTTTTCCAGCTGCGGGCTATGGCACGCGTTTTTTGCCGGCTACTAAAGCTATCCCCAAGGAGATGCTGCCTATTTTGACCAAGCCGTTGATTCAATATGGAGTGGAAGAAGCTCTGAGTGCTGGTATTAGTCAGATGGCAATAGTGACCAACAAATATAAAGGCGCTATTAAGCAACACTTTGAGTCACATCCAGACATTGAGTCAAGCATTAAAGGCAGCACTAAAGAATCACTTCTCGATGAAGTGAATCAATTGATTAGTAAGTGTAAATTTTCTTACATTGAACAGCAACAGATGTTGGGTCTGGGGCATGCTATATTCTCTGGAGAACCACTAATTGGCAAAGAACCCTTTGCCGTAATCCTTCCAGACGACCTATGTCATCATGAGGGCGATTCGGTGTTAAAACAAATGACATTGTTATACCAACAACATCCAGATTGTTGTATCGTGGCGATCGAAGAGGTGCCAATGAGCGAGGTGAATAAGTATGGTGTAATTGATGGAGAATTACTATCAGGCTCCCAAGACACTTATCGAGTCAATACCATGGTTGAAAAACCAAGCCCAGAGAGGGCGCCAACTAATTTAGCCATTATTGGTCGATACATCTTAACGTCGAATATTTTTAATGTTTTGAAAGATACCCAGCCAGATAAAAATGGTGAAATCCAAATTACCGATGCATTGATGGCGCTGGCCAAAAAGGAAAAAGTGCTTGCGTTTAAGTTTCAGGGTAAACGATACGATTGTGGAGGTATTGATGGTTTTTTAGATGCGACTAATGCCTTTAATAAATTACGAAATAGTACTTCTTGAATATTAAATTAGTATCAATTTAAACCATAACAAGTATAATGATAAATATGCTTTTAGCTTCAAATTCAGCCCAAATTTGTTGTGCCTTAGTGTTTCCTTTTGAACAGAAATATGCCTTTGATAACAGACATTATCAAAACTTGTAAATTGGATTAGATTTTATGAAAATAATTCCAGTTATTTTATCGGGAGGGTCGGGCACCAGACTCTGGCCACTTTCCCGTAAAGAGCATCCTAAGCAGTACCTACCCTTAATTAGCAACAAGACTATGTTGCAGGAAACTATCTTGCGTCTTGATGGTTTGGAGAGTTTAGAAAGTCCGATTATTGTTTGTAATGTTGATCATCGTTTTTTAGTAGCAGAACAGTGTCAACAAATTCACCTAACCAATCCAACTATTCTTATAGAGCCTTTTGCTAGAAACACAGCACCTGCGATTGCTGCTGCTGCTTTGCAGTTACTCAAAACATATGACGATGCAATACTTTTGGTATTATCTGCCGATCATGTCATTCAAGATGTTGATTCTTTTCATCAGTCTATTTTAGTTGCAAGTAAACAAGCTAAAAAGGGTAAGTTGACAACGTTTGGCATTATTCCTACGGAAGCTAATACAGGATATGGTTATATTAATGCATCCAAAGATAGTGTGAATGGTGCTCATATCGTCAAAGAGTTTATTGAGAAGCCAGATATGGAAACTGCCAAAGTTTATTTGAAGCAGGATAATTTCCTATGGAATTCCGGCATGTTTATGTTTAGGGCTAGCGTGTTAATAAGTGAGCTATCTATGCATTCATCAGATATTGTTGAGTCAGTAACTCAGGCTGTCGACAACGCTACCAGAGATTTAGATTTTATCCGTCTTGATAAGCAAGCATTTAAGTCAGCTCCAAGTAACTCTATTGATTATGCGCTCATGGAAAAATCGCACAATGTTGTTGTTGTACCATTAGATGCCAAGTGGAATGATATTGGTTCTTGGTCTGCGCTTTATGAAATAGGCTCAAAAGATATTAATGGCAATGTGATTCGTGGGGATGCTATTGTTCAAGGCGTGACTAATACCTATATTAATGCCAATCACCACATGGTTGTTGTTATTGGTGTAAATGATTTGATTATAGTGGATACGCCTGATGCCACTCTTATTGCTCTAAAAGATAAGACGCAAGAGGTGAAGACGGTTGTTGAGCATTTGCGAACTAATGAAAGAAAGGAACGTGACACTCATCGAAAAGTTCATCGCCCATGGGGTTGGTATGACTCTATTGAGACAGGTGAAAACTTCCAAGTGAAAAGATTGTATATTAAACCAGGTAAAAAATTATCTCTCCAGATGCATCATAAACGCGCGGAACATTGGGTGGTGGTCGATGGTGTGGCCTCAGTTGTTAATGGAAAGAGTGCTTTAACTCTTAAAAAGGGTGATTCAACATATATTCCAATTGGTGTTACGCATAGTATAGAAAATAAAACTAATGAAGGTTTGGAGGTTATTGAGGTGCAAAGTGGCTCCTACTTAGGTGAGGATGATATTGTAAGACTCCAAGATGATTATGGAAGAGTAGAAGTTGATGATTGATAATGCGATGATTGGTTTTGCCAAGATTGAGTTAAATTCTGTAATGGATTCATTACCAGGTTTATCGGAATATTTGAGCAATTTACAATGATAGTATCTATGAAAACTTATAACACATAATGTATTTATTGCCTATATATAAAGTTAAAGGGTAATGGACTTACTAATTCATTAGCACAGAGAATATAAATGGTGAACTGTTAGTAAATTATTAAAGAGTGCATAAGTGTATGAATATACAAAGATTTATTTTAGGAATCGAATATGAAAACTAATAAAATAGCTTTAGTTACAGGAATTACAGGGCAAGATGGAGCCTACCTGGCAGAGTTTTTACTGGATAAGGGTTATGAAGTGCACGGCATCAAGCGTCGATCATCATCATTTAATACTGATCGTATCGATCATCTTTACCAAGACCCTCATGAGAAGGGTCGTAAACTCATTTTGCATTATGGCGATTTAGGAGATTCCATGAGTTTAGTGCGTATTATTCAAGAAATTCGCCCTCATGAAATCTACAATCTTGGTGCACAATCTCACGTTGCAGTATCTTTTGAATCTCCTGAGTATACGGCAGATACTGTGGGTTTGGGTGCACTTAGAATTTTAGATGCAATTCGTATCTCAGGTCTTGAGAGAAAGACGAGATACTATCAAGCCTCTACCTCGGAGTTATTCGGCAAAGTGCAAGAGATACCTCAAAAGGAAACCACCCCATTCTACCCTCGCTCTCCTTATGCGGCTGCCAAGCTTTATGCATACTGGATTACGGTGAATTATCGTGAAGCTTATGGGATTTATGCCTGTAATGGGATTCTGTTTAATCATGAGTCACCTATACGTGGAGAAACCTTTGTTACCCGTAAAATTACACGTGCACTCGCTCGTATTTCACTTGGCTTGCAAGATACAGTCTACCTTGGCAATATGGATGCTAAACGTGATTGGGGTCATGCAAAAGATTATGTCGAGATGCAATGGTTAATGTTACAACAGGATGAGCCGGATGATTTCTGTATTGCAACAGGTTTGCAATATTCAGTGCGTGATTTTGTCAATTTTGCTTGGGGTCACTTAGGTAAAACTATCTGCTGGGAAGGCAAAGGCATAGATGAGAAGGGCTATGATAGTGAAACTGGTAATTTGATTGTTGCTGTTGATCCGCGTTATTTCCGTCCAACAGAGGTTGAAACACTTCTAGGTGATCCGTCTAAAGCTAAAGAGAAATTAGGATGGAAGCCAAAGATTACATTGGAAGAGATAGTGCATGAGATGATGGAAAATGATATCAACATTGCCAAGCGAGATTCATTGGTTAAAGAACACGGTTTTAAAGCTCCAGATTTTAACGAGTAATTGATTTAGAAATGGATCTTAAAGATAAAATTTATATTGCAGGCCATAGAGGCCTAGTCGGCTCTGCTATTGTTAGGCAATTGAAGTCTGAAGGCTTTACTAATCTTATAATGCGCACACATAAAGAGCTCGATCTTACTAATCAAGCTCAAGTTCAAAACTTTTTCCAACTTGAAAAGCCAGACTATGTTATTTTGGCTGCGGCTAAAGTAGGCGGCATTTATGCTAACAACACTTATCCTGCAGATTTTATTTATCAAAACATGATGATTGAAGCCAATGTTATCTGCTCAGCATATGAAAATAGGGTTAAGCGTTTGTTATTTTTAGGTAGTACTTGTATTTACCCTAAAGCAGTTGAACAACCTATGCGTGAAGATGCGCTGTTGACCGATTTGCTGGAACCAACTAATGAGCCTTATGCAATAGCTAAGATAGCAGGTATTAAGTTATGTGAATCCTATAATCGACAATATGGCACAGATTTCCGTTCAGTCATGCCAACTAACCTATACGGTATTAATGATAACTTTCATTCTGAGAATTCTCATGTTATCCCAGCGCTTATGCTAAGGCTTCACCAGGCAAAAATTAATAATGATGCCGAAGTATCAGTATGGGGTACAGGTAATGCTATGCGAGATTTCTTATATGTTGATGATATGGCTGAAGCATCACTGTTTGTATTGAAATTAGATAAAAAAACATATCAAGCTAATACTAAGCCAATGTTGTCGCATATCAATGTTGGCACAGGAATAGATATTTCTATTCGAGAAATAGCTGAAACTATTAGAGAGGTAGTTGGCTTTAAAGGTGAAATATCTTTTGATACGACAAAGCCAGATGGAGCATTGAAAAAAGCAATTGATATAAGCAGACTGGAGAAAATGGGGTGGAGATATACTACTCACCTTGAAGAGGGACTTAAAAGGACATATCAATGGTATTTATCAAATGCTTAAAATAATTAATTTAGACAAAGCATAAATGATATGCACCTTACTTGGAATATAGTTTTGTTAAAAAGTTTAGGATGCTTGTTTTGAAAAAGTATTTTTCTGAAATTATTTATCTACTGGGACCGGATAAGCAGAAGCTTAAATACTTAATAATTTTATTTTTTGTTATATCATCTTTAGAGTTGGCTGGACTAGGTTTAGTAGCACCTTATGTTGCTATATTGATAGATCCTGACTCAGCAAAATCTATAGATTTTTTTAAAGATACTATTCCGCCAGAAATATTAAGCGATAAAACTATTTTAGCGACTTTGTTCGGTGGAGCTCTAGTTGTTGTTTTTTTTATAAAAACAGCTTTTACTATTTTCTCCAATTATGTTGTAACAAAATTTAGTCAAAAACAGCAGGCTAATCTAAGATCAGTCCTTATGAAATCTTATCAGAATCTTTCGTATACAATATTTGCCCAAAGAAATAGTGCTGAATATGTCTACAATATTCAAAATCTATCTGAACAATTTTCAAATCAAGTAGTCTTGGTTGGGCTGAGACTGGTCAGTGACATTATTGTTGCCATAGTTGTAACAGTATTTTTAGCATGGAACGATCCTTATATATTATTGTTAGCTCTATTGGTGGCCGGTATTTTTATATTTGGATATGATTTACTCTTTGGGAAAAAATTAAAGGATTATGGTGTATGTGCTAACAATGCCTCTGTTTCGATCTTGCAAAATGTTCATGAGGGCATGGAGGGACTTAAAGAAATTCGTATTTTAGGAAAATCATCTTATTTTTATGAAAAAGTAAAAGATAACTCCAATAAATATGGATATTGTCAAACTATGTCTCAGGTAATTTCTACATCTCCTCGCTATCTGTTGGAATTGGTTTTTATTTTGTTTGTTGTCTCTTTAGCAATATTGATTATTTCGCAAGAAAAAGAGGCTGCAGAAGTATTGCCGGTATTGGGTTTGTATGCAGTTGCTTCCATTCGTCTTGTGCCAATTATAAATGGATTGATAAATAGTTTGTCTAGGTTGCGTTATGGTCGAAATGCAGTTGCTATTCTATACAATGATCTATTAAGTATAAACCAGGCAAGAAGTCAAGAAAAACCAAAAACTACCACTGAGAACTACAGTAAATTTAAAACATTAACCTTAGAAAAGGTCCAGTTTAAATATCCCAATGTAGGCTTTTATTCTTTGAAAAGTATTTCAATAAAGATAAAAGCTGGGGAATCAATAGGAATTATAGGTGGGTCTGGGGCCGGAAAAACTACTTTGATAGATTTAATACTTGGATTGATTTGTCCGAGCTCTGGATTGGCCAAATACAATAACGAACCTTTAAAGGATCAATTGCATAATTGGTTAAAACATGTTGCATATCTCCCTCAGCAGGTGTTTTTGATTGACAATACTTTAAAGGCTAATGTTGCTCTAGGGTGTAATGATATTGATGAAAGAAGGGTAATAAGCGCTTTAAAGAAAGCAAAAGTGTTTGATTTTGTTCAGGAACTTCCAGAGGGGTTAGATACCAAAGTGGGAGAGAGAGGCGTAAGACTTTCTGGTGGTCAGCGGCAGAGAATAGCTTTAGCTAGAGCTTTTTATCATAATAGAGATGTATTGATAATGGATGAATCAACCAGTGCATTAGATGATAATACAGAGTATGAAATTGTTCAGGAAATAAAGCAATACAAAGGTGAAAAGACTATCGTAGCAATTGCTCACAGGTTAAGTACGTTGCAGTATTGTGACCGTATTTATAACTTACAAGATGGAGAAGTTGTCAGTGTCGGGTCTTATGAGAACTTTAAGAAATAATTTAAGAAAATAAGAGGGTAAAAATGTTAACAAATGCATCAATTTTAGTTACAGGGGGTACCGGATCGTTTGGGAACGCATTTATCCCTATGACATTAGAGAAATACAACCCAAGAAGAATTGTGGTTTTTTCTCGAGATGAGATGAAACAGTGGGAAATGGCAAAATTATTCAAAAATGATCCTAGAGTTCGTTTTTTAATTGGCGATGTGCGTGATAGAGATAGAATGTATCGTGCTTTAGATGGCATCGACTTTGTTGTTCATGCAGCTGCCACAAAGATTGTTCCTACTGCAGAATATGATCCATTTGAATGTGTAAAAACCAATGTTATTGGAGCAATGAATGTAATTGATGCTTGTATTGACAAAGGCGTGAAACGGATAGTAGCTCTATCGACCGATAAAGCCAGTAGTCCAGCTAATTTGTATGGAGCAACAAAACTAACTTCAGACAGGTTGTTTGTATCTGGGAATTCTTATACTGGAAGTCATAGTACAAGTTTTTCAGTTGTAAGATATGGGAATGTTATGGGATCTCGTGGTTCTGTAATTCCTTTTTTTGCCTCGATATCTAAAGATGGTGTTTTACCAATTACTGATAAACGCATGACAAGGTTTATGATATCTTTAGAGGAGGGAGTTGAGTTAGTGTGGCATGCTCTTGAGGATATGAAAGGTGGAGAAATCTATGTTAAAAAAATTCCATCTATGAAAGTAACTGATATTGCTTTGGCTATAAATGATAAAGCAAAGCAGGTGGAAGTTGGCATTAGGCCCGGTGAGAAATTACACGAACAGATGATTGGACCCGAGGATGCTCTTTATACTTATGAATATCCTGATTATTTCAAGATATTACCGTCTATTAATAATTGGAGTTGTGATCCAGATAGAATAGGCGAAGGAGTTTTGGTGCATCATTCATTTGTATACAGTTCCGACAACAATACAAATTGGATGGAAATTAAAACTCTGAGAGACTGGATTAAAAAAAATCACAATAAACTTGGAAATATCTGACTATGATTTTTTATGGAAAGCAGAGTATTGATCAGAGTGATATAAATGAAGTTGTTAATACTTTGCAGTCAGATTTTTTAACACAAGGTCCAAAAAATATAGAGTTTGAGGAAAAACTAACGGAATATTGTAATGTTAAATACACCAAAGCAGTCTGTAATGGTACGGCTGCATTGCATTTGGCCTATTTGGCGGTAGGGTTAAAAGATGATGATATTGTCTGGACATCGCCAAATACTTTTGTTGCAACGGCTAATGCAGCACTATACTGTGGAGCGCATGTTGATTTTGTGGATATAAATCCAAAGACCTACAATATGTCTGTTAAGAGCTTGGAAAAAAAATTAATTCAAGCCAAGAAAGATAAAAAATTACCTAAGTTGGTTGTCCCAGTCCACTTTGCAGGACAAAGTTGTGAAATGGAAGATATTTGGAAATTGGCCAAAAAATATAATTTTAAAGTTATTGAAGACGCGAGTCATGCATTGGGCGGTGAGTACAAGGGTAAAAAAGTAGGCTGTTGTGAATTTTCTGATATGACTGTTTTTAGTTTCCACCCTGTTAAGATGATTACTACAGGCGAGGGTGGAGCTATCACTACAAATAATAAAAAATTAGATGAAAAAATTAATTTATTGAGAAGTCATGGTATTACTAAAGATAAGAAAAAGTTTCAAAATCAGGATAGTGGTGAGTGGTTCTATGAACAGCAGGCTTTAGGGTTTAATTACCGTCTGAGTGATATACATGCTGCATTAGGTGTGAGTCAATTAAAAAGATTGGATTCTTTTATCAATAAAAGGCGAGAAATTGCCAGAGTATATCTTGATAACTTGAAGGGCTTTGTTCTACCTTATCAACACCCAGACACAAAGTCATCCTGGCATCTGTTTGTGATTAGGACCTCTAAAAGAGATCTGATTTACAAACAGTTAAAAGCACATGGGATTTTGTCTCAAGTGCATTATATTCCTGTAAATATGCAACCTTTTTATAACAAAGATCCATTGGAGAATAGCGGCGAGTTTTATAGAGAATGCTTAAGTTTACCCATTTATGTTGATTTGAATTCAGAGCAACAGAAGAATATCTTAAAAATATTATGAATATTGCCATTATTCCAGCTCGAGGGGGTAGTAAAAGAATACCAAAAAAAAATATAAAACCCTTCTTAGGAAAGCCGATTATTGCTTATTCATTAGAGGTTGCAATTAGTTCTAACTTGTTCGATAGGGTTGTTGTTTCTACAGATAGTGAAGATATTGCTAAAGTTGCAAAAACGTATGGTGCTGAAGTGCCGTTTATTCGCCCTAAAGAGTTGTCAGGAGATTTTACTGGTACTAATGAAGTTGCAAAGCATACTATTAATTGGTTTATTGAAAGAGGCGAAAAGGTCGATTATGCTTGCGTTATATATGCCACTGCTCCTTTTATAAGAAAGAAATACTTGCTTGAAGGGCTTAGAGCTCTTCAGAATAATAAAGTATCGTTTGCTTTTTCCGTTACAAGCTATTCCTTTCCAATTCAGAGAGCAATCAGGATCAGAGATGGTAAAGTATCTATGCTGTATCCACAACATTTAAAAACTAGATCTCAAGATCTGGAAGAGACTTATCATGATGCAGGTCAATTTTGTTGGGGGAAGGCACAAAGTTTTTTAAACGACGATATAGTCTTTTCCAACATATCTACTCCTGTGATTCTGCCCAGTTACTTGGTTCAAGACATAGATTCGATAGAAGATTGGAAGAGGGCAGAATTAATGTATAAAGCATTAAAAAATGGACCGAATGACCGATTCGAATAATAATGTTTTGGTTGTTACCGAGGGCGGTAAAGAGTTTGGGTTTGGGCATATTACAAGATGTTTATCTATTGCAAACGCTTTTCAACAGCGCGGACTAGATGTAAATTTTGTCGTAAATGGAGATGACAGTATTATTTCCTTATTCGATAAAACCCCAATGATTTTTAACTGGTTAAAAAATAGATCTAAGCTGTTGGAGTTTTTAGAGGACTCTCAAATTGTTTTGATAGATTCAATGATGATAACGGATGCCCAAATTTTAGATATTGAGAGCATATGTAATATAACTATCTTTATTGACGATGAAAAAAGGAGAAATGTTTTAAATAGTGGATTTGTTATAGACTGGACGGTGCTAAGCGATGAGAAGAATTACTTTAATTTTAAAAAAAATGTCACATATTTGTTAGGAAGCAAATACACACCTCTTAGGTCTGAATTTAGAAACGCAGAAAAAAACCCAATTAGAGAGAGTATTGAGAAAATAATGATATCTTTTGGTGGTGCTGATATTCGAAATTTAAGCCCAGTAATACTCGGAAAATTAGATGAATTTTTGCCAGGTTGCGAAAAGTATGTAATTATTGGATCTGGCTATAAAAATGTAAAAGATATAGAGAGATGTAAAGATAGTAATATCAAATTAATTTTTAATGCAAATGCGTCAAAAATGGTCAATATTATGCAATCTGTTGATTTGGCAATTGCAGGTGGCGGTCAAACTTTGTATGAATTAGCAAAAGTAGGAACGCCGACGATAGCTATACTTTTAGTTGAAAATGCGAAAGATGATACTGAAGGCTGGTGTAAGGTGGGCAGTGTCGATAATATAGGATGGTGGAATGATAAAAACCTTCTCTTGAATTTGAAAAAATCTATTGAAATTTTGCAAAGCAAAAGAATAAGGAAGAGAATGCAAGATAATGCAACCCCTTACATCACCGCCAATGGCGCTTCAAATATAGTAGAAAGAATCCTCGACAGTCTATGATTTTATTTGAGAATAGGGCTGCTGAAGTCCTATACAAGACACTAACAAAAATTCAGAATAAAAAATTTTTATTACCTTTGAATGTCTGTCCTATTGTTCCAGATACTTTTCTAAAAGCGAATAAGGAATTTGAGTTTATAGATATAGATCTTGAAACTTTGTGTATGGACAATAGTTCTGCTTTGCAGAGGATTGATGAAGATAATGAGATTGATGGTATTTTGTTTGTTAAGACATTTGGTGTGGAGTTTGATATACAACCCTTTTACAGAAAGATTAAGGATATGAATCGCAATATATTCATAATTGATGACATGTGCCCATGTGTTCCAGAATTTGAGCATGTAATAGAAAAGTCATATGCCGATTTGACACTTTTTAGTACAGGATATTCCAAGTATGTAGACATTGGTTATGGCGGTTATGGATTTTTAAGAGATAATGATTTTACTGGTAAGTTTTTTGACAAAGATAAAGGTATAGAATTCTTTAAATATAAAAATATTGTTATGGAAGCAATTCCTAAAGTCAGAAAACATAAACAAGAGTTAAATACTATTTATAAAGATAATTTGCCTGAAGAGCTGTTTTTGGGGGATAAATTTAATAATTGGAGGTTCTCACTTTTGGTTGACAGAAAAGATGTTATTTTGGAGCGTATATTTGAGGTAGATGGATTATTTGCAAGTAGCCATTACCCTCAAGTAGATTTTCAGTATAGTAAAAATCCAATACCAAACTCGAATACACAAGCGATTCATAATAGAATAGTGAATTTGTTCAACGATTTTAGATTTTCTAAAGATCAAGCATATCAAACTTCCAGGGTTATTATGGGGTGCTTATGAATATTCAAGGATTGATGTATCCGGATGATTTTTTTATAAAGTTTTTTTTTAAGCATGATATGCAACTTAAAAAGGGGCAAACCTATCTAGAGTTGGGATGCTCTAATGGGTGTAACTTAACTCTTCCGTATCAATTCGCGAATAATGTTATTGGTGTCGATATGGATGAAACCCTTATTGGTTTTGCTAATAACAACTTCAACTCTTTTACTAAGAAGGGTGATTATATTTTTTCAGCAGAAGATATGAGGTCTTTTTGTGCTCGTGAAAAAAATATTTATGCAGATGTATTGGTATTAGCAAATTCTATTTACTATATTTCGAAGAGTGAACTAATAGAGTTATTCGAAAATATTAGAAATAATAATTTAATTAAAAAAAATATCCTTCTTTTTATAAGATTTAGGGAGTTAGATGATTTTAGGAATAAAAAAGGTATTAAGGTTGAGGAAAATAGTTATATTTTGGATAATGGAATCACAGGCGAGGATGGTGTTTTTTGTAGATTCTACGATACTTATGAGATGGTAGATATTTTACATGAGCATCTGGACTTGAGAGATTCTCAGATTATGAAAATTCGCTATGACAATATACAGAAGGATAAAACAGTGAATTGTAGTGATGTTGTTATTTGGGGGAAAATTAATTAATTGAAAACAGTATTTATTTTAGGAGGCAGCCCTTTGCAGCTCGATCTAATACTCGAGTGCAAGAAAATGTTTCTTTACACTGTTGTTCTTGATATGGATCAGGATTGCATTGGTTCAAAGTATTGTGATAAATTTTTAAATATAGATATTGCGAATAGAGAGCTAGTTTTAAGGGAGGCAAAAAAAAATAATATTGACCTAATTCTTACCAGTGCAACCGAGCCTGGTAACGTAACTGCTTGTTATGTGGGGGAGGAGTTAAAATTAAACACCAATTCTTATCAAACAGCTCTAAACACAACAAATAAAAAACTTATGAAAGAGTTATTTGTTGCAAATGACATACCTATAGCTGAATATAGAGTTATACAAAATGAAAGTGATTTGCTGGGTTGGGACTTTTTTCCATGCATTGTTAAACCTGTTGATAGTTCTGCTGGGAGGGGGGTTACTTATTGCGAGTCGATGCATGATGCAGTATTGGCAATTAATAAAGCCAAAAAGTACTCTAATAGCGAAGATATATTGATTGAAAGATATATAGACGGAAAACAGTATAGCTGTGAGTCTATCAGTTGTTCCGGCGAGCATCAGTTCATTGCAATCAACGAAGAATTTATAAAAAGTCCTCCTTATGTTATGGAATTGGGACACACCATACCTGCCCCGATTGATGTTAAGTTAGAAGCTCACATAAAAAAAATATCTTGCCAAATCTTAGATGTTTTTAATATACAGTTCGGAGCTTCACATATAGAGATGAAAGTTGATAGTGAAGGTCAAATATATATTATAGAGATAGCATCAAGAACTGGAGGAATGAGAACTGAAATGATAAATTTAGCCTCTGGAATTAGCTACTCACAACTTTTAATATTGTCTTCGATGAACATGTTGAACAAAATACCTTTTTCTATAACATGGAGAAGTGTTCAGTGTAGGTTCCTTGTAGATTATGAGGCCTACAGGAAATATCTAAAGTTTAAGCAAAGTGAGAAGTATATTGTTCTTGAGCCTTTTCCAATTCCGAAGATTAATGAAGAATTTTTAGCTGAAAATATTGGGCAGTCTAAGGGTTACTTTTGGGTTTTGTTAAAAGGCGACAAAGGGGTTCTAAAGTGAAAATAAACAACAGAGTTATATCAACAGAGATTGAGCCATATATTATTGCCGAATTGTCGGCGAATCACAATGGTACTATCGACCGGGCAATTCAAAGTATTGAATCTGCTAAAAGAGCGGGTGCTGATGCAGTAAAAATTCAGACATACACTGCCGATACAATGACTATTGACTGCAACAGGAGTGAGTTTCAAATTAAGGGGGGGCTTTGGGATGGTTACAATTTGTATGACTTATATAAAGAAGCGGAAACGCCTTATGAATGGCATAAAGATTTGTTTGATTATGCGAAAGATATTGACATTACAATCTTTAGTACGCCTTTCGACGAAACAGCAGTTGATTTATTGGAAAGTTTAAACACACCTGCTTATAAGATTGCCTCATTTGAGGTAACTGACTTGCCATTAATAAAATATGTCGCACAAACTAAAAAACCTATGATTATTTCAACTGGAATGGCAAATTCAGAGGAAATCGATGCTGCAGTTGAAACGGCAAGGGGTAATGGTTGTGAGGATATAGTGTTATTGCACTGTATAAGTTCATATCCTGCACCCATTGAACAGTCTAATCTAAAAACTATTCCTGATTTGGCTGCACGATATGGTGTTTTATCAGGACTTTCTGATCATACCATGGGTATAGTAGCTGCAACAACCAGCGTTGCGCTAGGTGCATGTGTAATCGAAAAGCATTTTACTTTGTCAAGGCATGATAAGGGTCCTGATAGTGAGTTTTCATTGGAGCCAAAGGAGTTGAAAAAATTATGCAAATACACTAAAGATGCATGGAGATCTTTGGGTTCTGCTAATTATGAAATTAAAAAATCAGAAGAGTCTAGTATTAAGTTCCGTCGTTCAATTTATGCGGTAAAAGATATTGAAAAAGGCGATAGACTTACAAAAGAAAATATCGCGAGAATTCGGCCTGGTCTTGGACTGGAGCCCAAGTTTTACGAAGAAATTCTATCCAAGGTGGCTAAAATTGATATCAAGAGAGGAACCCCGTTAAGTTGGAATCTTATAAATTAAGAAAAACTATTAATCTACATTAGATAATGAAAAAATTTTATATACCTAGAGCTAAAAAAATTCATTCAATTGAGAATGTTTTAATTGATTCTTGCGCGCATGAATTTAAAAGTCGTTACGGCAACCACTCCAGGGTTGAATACAGTTATTCATTTAATTTTAAAGATTTAGGGTTATATCTTAAATCCATACTATATTTTTTAGGCTCTGTGTTTGATTATAGTAGAGTGGCATTGTATGAGATTGGAGGTGTGAATATTGGTAGACCTGCCTATGCTATGGCATTGAAAAATTATAAGGTGTATATCACCAAGTATATATTACCTTTAGAATTGTTGATGCGCCTTCTAGCTTGCACAAGAGATTACCTTATGGGTATGAAAATAGTAGAAAGTTTAACTTCAGAAGATGAAGGTGCAATTTATCTTAGGGATTTAGCATACTCAGATTCGATTTTGTTTGACCTGTGCATGAAGAACCAAGTTGGTGTTTATGCTATTGCCTATCCTCAGACTATGACTTTTTACAAAAGTAAGCACATAACATCTGTCAGTGTTAGGAAGCTTGCCTTTCCGAAATTTAGTATTACGGATAAGCAGTACAATGATTATATGAATGGGAGACTTGAAGACCCTCGTAAGCATATTAGTTATTACAGTCCAGAAAAGCACTCTTTAGACTCTTACTTTTTACCCAAAAATCAAGAAAAAAAGATAGCCTTGATATATGCCCATTCATTTTCAGATGCTCAGTTGGCATACGGATATGATGGCTTTACAAACATTTATGATTGGTTAATTTTTACAGTAGATTTTTTAATAAAAAATGATGTAGAAATTTTGGTTAAGGCTCATCCTAATTTTTGGTCAATAGGCCATGAGTCAAAGATTGTAGAAGTCGATCAAAAGGTCTGGGGTTTTATAAAAAAGAAGTATGAAAATTCTAATCTAGTGAAATTTATAGATAAGCCTATTGATAACAAATTTATATTGGAGAAGATGAGAAAAAGCAATACCATTGTAATATCACACCATGGCAATGCTGTTGCAGAAGCTGCTTATTTTGGATATAAGACTATAAGCTCATCATGTTCAACATGGGGTGATGACTACTATAATTTTAGCAACACTTGGCAATCCAAATATGAGTATGTAACAATGTTGAGTAATATCGATGTGTTAGAGTATACGGATGAGAAAAAATTAAAGAACTTTGTGGCTGATAGATTTTATAAAAATCAGTATGATGAATGGTGGGATGTTGTCGCCAATGAAGCTGGAGTGTCAGTGCCAGAAATAGTAAAAAATCCGGAAATTATTAACAAAGATAATTTTAACGATTACAGTCAAAGTATTGAGCGCCTGTCTATCCTAATAAACCAAATGGTTTATGAATAGACTATACAATTACACTTCATTTTATAGTCTCATAGAGAGATAATTTTTGTCGATATAATGGTTAATTATGTTGTATATATTATGTAGTGGCAATGTCTATGACAATATAAGTATAAATAAGATTTTATTCAGTAAGATTTTTCAAAGGTTCTCTAAAGTTACAATCGTCAACATTAAACTAAACCAAGAAGAAGATAAATCGGCTAATGAAATGAATTTGTCTTTGTCAAATGAATTCAATATAAATATTGTTAATGTCTACTCACTGAAGCATTTTTTTAGTCTTCTGAATAAAAAAATAGTTGCAATAAGTTTATTATCTCACGAGGCTAGAGATTGGGGCATTTTCTTCTTATTAAGAATTGCTAATACTCCATTAATTTATATTAATAATCTAAGCACACCCGTAGAAATTAGCGCAAAACATACGGAGAGACCCTCTAATCCAGTTAAGACTGCATCACAAGTTTTCTTTTCAAAAACTTTGCCTGCTTTAGTTTATGTGTTTTTTACGCGTATCGGACTCTTTCAAAAGATCAATACAGTTTATGTGTCGAATAAAATGGACTATGTTCACTTTAGGAGCAGGAAATATTATAAAAGAGTTGTTTTAATTAATAGTAAGTCATATGACTATTACTTAGAAGACAATAAGAAAGATTGCAGCGAAGAGTTTATAGTTTTTATTGATTCAATGTTGCCATATCATGGGGATCAAGTCAGGTTAGGCTTCCCTCCACCAGATAGGAGAAGATATTATCAAGCTTTAAATTTATTGTTTGATAGTTTAGAGTGTTTTCTCGGTCTAGAGACTGTAATCTGTGCACATCCAAAATACAATATGAAATTTGCAATGACTGATTTTGGAAAAAGAACTGTTGTTGAAAGGCAAACAAATGAGTATATAAAGAGATCCAAGGTAGTTTTATTTCATGAATCAAGCGCAGTTAATACCGCAATTGTGTACGATAAAAATATCATTCAAATATCATCCAGTTCGTTTAATAAGTTTATAAAAAATAACTGCAAAGCATGGGAAGAAAGGCTAGGTGTTAATATTCTAGATCTTGATAGTTATAGTGTGGATGATTTTGATAAATTATTCAACCACAGAAGTAAGAGAGAAAAGTACTTAAGAGGCTTATTTATTAAGGAAAATTTAATTCCTTCTGGTAAGGAAGGTGTTTCTGGTTATTCTCAGATTACAGAGGATATGGTATCCCGCTATGAAAGAATTCTCATGAGTTAAAGGTGTGGATAAAAAATTGAACAAAATGACAATCGCATTAAGAAGTCTATGTTGTTGCCATTAGATTATTTAGTATGGGCAATGTCATTCTAATAAACTCTGCATACAGCCTTCTCTTCAATAAGAATTTTTAGCATCAGGACATGGCTGCATCGCTTGATTTACCAAAAAGACGCTTTAAATTTTCAACAACAAATTCTATGGTCGTATAGTCATCATTAAGAAAATACTTGAAACAAATTTGGTTTCTTAGTCATACTTTCAAAAGAATTAATCATTAATTAGAAATAAAATAGCCGCTAAAAAATAAATGTTTAAAATAGTACATTTTGAGCTACATACAATAATTTTTTTCTAGCTTATATAAAATTACATTAAAAATAAAAATAAAAATAAAAATAAAAATAAAAGTGAAGGTGACAAATGGAAAGATGGTGTAAGTTAGATTTAAATGGAGATGAAACAGCTGCTAAGACTATTGTGCAGTTAATTTCAAAAGGATTTAAAATTAGCGACTGGATTGTTGATATTTCTCTTAGTCTAAATTCAAAGTTAAGTAAAAGTTATGATTTATGGTTGGTTAGTTTGTCTGATTTTGGATTTGAAGGACCAACAAAAATTAAAGACTTTTATATAGAGTTAGAAAAGAATGGTTATGGTTTAGTCCCTCCAGAAATTGCATTGATTTTGAGGCAACAATATACTAGCCAACCAAAGACAGAATGGCTAAGAATTGCCACCCCCTTAGATGCAATGATAGATCAAGATGGAGTGCCACATTTGCCAAAATTAGGCTCTGCGCTTGGAAATCTTTACATCGAGACTTATTGGGCTTGGCCAGAGGCAATTTTTCATCCACATAATCAATTTATTGTGGAGAAGAAGTAACGCCTTTTATGAACAAAACACATCTTTTCTCACCAATAGAGTTTCGCTCTATAGTTGTGCCTAATAGAGTTGTGATTTCACCAATGTGCCAATATTCTGCTGTTAATGGAAATGCAGAAGAGTGGCACATGTCTCATTATATGCAAATGGCAATTTCTGGTGCGGGGATGTTTGTTATCGAGTCTACAGCTATTTCTGAGAAGGGTAGGATTAGCTATGGAGATCTGGGTCTATACTCTGAAAGCAACGAAAGCCAGATGAGAAGGTTAGTTAATTATTGCAAAAAGTATTCAGAAGCACCAATTGCTTGTCAATTATCTCATGCTGGTAGGAAGGGGTCTGTAAACTTTCCGTGGCTTGGCGGGAGACATTTAACCAAAGAAGAGGGTAGTTGGGACATTGTAAGCGCATCAAGAATTCCAAGGTATGATGGAGGTGCAATTCCTTTCGAGCTTAGCCTGAAACAATTGGGAGATATTAGGAGGGACTTTATAAACGCAGCAAAACGTGCGATGGCTGCCGGCATAGATATCATTGAGTTACATGTTGCTCATGGTTATTTATTACACCAGTTTTTTTCACCCATATCAAACCGAAGAACAGACGAATATGGAGGAAGTTTCTCCAATAGGATAAAATTTATTTTAGAGGTTTTCTCAGATGTCAGGAGCGTTTGGCCAGAAGACAAGCCTATAGGTATTCGTTTGACAGCACAAGATTGGCTAGATGGAGGCAGTACAATTAATGACTGCGTAAATCTGGCATTAGAGTTGAAATCCCTTGGGGTGGATTATATATGTGTATCTAGTGGGGGAATTATACCAATCACAAATTTAGTTTCTGGTGTTGGGTTTCAGGTCAAATTTGCCAGTGAAATTAAAAAAAGGACAGGAATAGTAACGAGAGTAACTGGTGAAATTAATAACTATAAAGTAGCGCAAAAAGTTATAGAGTCTGGCGATGCAGACCTTGTAGCTATTGGTCGCAGTTATTTGAATGACCCTCGCTGGGTTTGGAGGGCAGCAACTATATTAAAAAAGAAAATACACGTTCCTAAACAGTATGAGCGCGGTTATTGGTAGTCAAAAAAAACAAGGAGAAGAGCGAAATTGAGTATAAAAAAAGAAGTATTTGAACAAACAATAATGTCAAATATTAAAAGAAAATCAAAGTTTATTGATAAGGTTCAGATGCATGGCAATATACCACTTTTTAGTTGGATTGATCTAAATCCTACTGAATTATGCAATAGAAAATGTGAGTTCTGTCCTAGGGTGGATAGTTCTTTATATCCTAACCAGAACTTGAACATTTCATTAGATTTATGCGAAAAGATCAATAATGAGCTTAAAGAATTAAATTATATGGGCGGACTGGTTTTATCTGGATATGGTGAGCCGATGTTGCATCCAGAGATAGTAAAAATTGTAAAAATATTAGGTGATGAAGTTCACTTGGAAATGGTTACGAATGGAGATAAGCTAAATCCTGAAATAATTAAAGAATTGTTTTCTAGTGGGCTGGATGTAATGGTTGTTAGCATGTATGACGGGCCACATCAAATTGATGAGTTTGAAAGAATGTTTAAAGAAGCCAACATATCGAATGATTCTTTTATATTAAGAGATAGATGGTATGAAATAGAAGAAGATTACGGTGTGAAGCTTACTAATAGGGCTGGGGTAGCAACTGAAGGAAATCAGAGTGAAGTTGACTTTTATAAGCCATGTCATTATACATTCTACTCAATGATGCTTGATTGGAATGGAGATGTGATGCTATGTGTGCAGGATTGGAATAAAAAGGTAAAAATGGGGAACATTGCATCAAATTCACTATTGGGTGTCTGGCAGTCAACCGGATTTAGAAAATATAGAAATATGCTAAAAAAGGGCAATAGATTGTTGGCACCATGTAATCAATGTAACACGAATGGAACTTTGCATGGATCTAATCATCTAATTGCATGGGGTGAGCAAAATATAAAAAATGAGTAATTTAGTCCTAAATGATGGATACTCTACTGCGTCCATTATGATTAATAAATCTTATGGTTGTTATCTGGAGGACACTAATGGTAATGTTTATATCGATACAACCTTGGGAAATGGTACTCATATTCTTGGGCACTCGTCAAAAACGGTAATCAATGCTATTAATAATCAATTAGAAAAAGGAGTTCTGTATACAACATTCAATCAACATGCAGAAGAGGCTGCAAGATTAATCCGACAGTGTAATCCTAATATTGTTGAATCTGTAGTTTTTTGCAATTCTGGATCAGAAGCTACAATGAGGGCGGCTAGAGTATCAAGAGCATACACAGGGAAGAATAAGATAGCTTTATTTAGTGGCGGGTGGCATGGTGGAAATGAGTTGTATATGTATGACCATGACTACTATTCAAACTTGGAAAAAGTTGAGCACAAGTCCTCTGGAGTCCCAGACTCATTTAAAGAGAATGTTATTGTACTTCCTTACAATGACAAAAGTGCTTTTGAAATAATTAAGAAGCATAGCCATGACCTAGCAATGGTAATTATAGAGCCATCTCAAGGATCAAACCCAAGAGACGATATGTTGAAGTTTCTGAAAGAGCTGAGAGAAGTAACTAAGTCAAACAATATTGTTTTGTGTTTCGATGAAATTATTACCGGTTTTAGAGTTGCTCTCGGGGGGTGTTCGGAATACTACAACATTCAACCAGACCTTGTTACCTACGGGAAGACTATTGGAGGGGGACTTGCTATTGGAGTTTTGGCGGGATCGTATAAAATCATGTCTATTATCCAGAATAAAGATCAAGATCTTCCTGTTTTTATGGGCGGGACTTTTTCCGCTAATCCTTTAACAATGGCTGTTGTAAAAAGTTTGCTTAGCTACTTGATTAAACACAAGAATGAGATATACAGTAGCCTTAATAGTAAAGGTTTGCATATAAGACAAACCGTCAATAGATATTGTATAGATAATGCAATTCCAATTCGAATGATGGGAATTGGATCAATGATGAGAATTATCTTTACTGATTGTCAAATTAAGTCTAGAAGAGATAGGGATTTGAATGAAGTTGATATTAGTACCCAAAAAAAATTTTATCAAAAGATGTTAAGCCTTGGGGTGTTTGTGAATACCAATGGAATTATATTTCTTTCTACTGAAAATTCGGACAACGATGTCATCAAGATACTGGAATCAATAATTTTATCCACATCTGCTGTCTTGTCCGACACTGTCTAATGACTAAACTTTTATAATGAGCTTGGTTTAGTAATTTTGTATATAAGACTACCAACAATTTTGCTTTTTTTTTATATTTTTATATTTTGGTATAAAAAAGAAAGGATTTTTTTTATCAAAGTAGATTTTGCAGTTTGTGAAATTTTGGTATTTGATGGCAGGGATAAAAGCATATTCAGCTTTTTTCACAGTCTGGATAAAAAGAATCTTTTTGTAATTAAAAAGAGCAGAATAATTGTTATAAAAGATGATCACAATAAGAGAATATATAAGTATTCTTTCAATGACTCTGCCAGGGAGATTCGAAATAATTTTTTAGCTCTTAAAGATACTGAAAAACTATTATCTCCAAAAAGCATTCAAATAATTGAAGGAGTTCATGGAGTTTTGAGTGTTGAAGAGTTGATCGATGCTAAAGAGATTTCTTTAAAAGATTTAAAGAGCAATATATTTGAAGATTCTTTATATGCGAAAGTGTGTGTTATGTTGAATAGCTTTCACACTAATACTTTGGAAAAAGTCAATATTAATATAATTGATGAGATAAATCAGTATGATTTTTTGGTAAGAAAAAAAGATATCTTTGGATTCAATAAGGTTAAAGATAGTCTTTTTTCAATGTGCGATTTTGATAAATACAAACCTGCTTGCAAAGCAAGAATTCATGGAGATGTTACACATAGAAATATCTTAAAAAAAAATCAAGAGATTTATTTTATTGATTTTGAGAGGGCTGGTTTTGAATTTCCAGAATTTGACTTCATAAATTTTGTTTTAGATTTTAACATGCACAATAAAAGAGACACTTCTTATAAATCTTACATTTGTTATTTGTTAAAAGTTTACTTGGAAAAAGAATATATTTCCATTTTTGATCAATTAAGGACATACAAATTATTTAAGTCTAAAAATCCAGAGATTCTAAGTTTAATTTATTTGAAGTATTTATTGAGACAGATTGCAATTGTTACAAATGTTAGCTATTACGAGAGAGGAATTGATATTGACTCAATATATAGTTTTATAAACAAAAAAATAGGAAATGTATGATTATTAACAATAAAGCAATAAATAAAATTTACCTTAATTTATTGAGAGTTTTTCGCAGAGTTCCCTTTTATCAGCCAACATACATGAAAAAAAAGTTTTTTGTATTCAATGAAAAACATTTAAGGGTCAGTGAAGAAAGGGTGAATTTAATGATTAAAAATCTTGATCAGCATAGCGGGTCTTATCTTGATATAGGCTCTCAAATTGGCTATTTTGTTTTCAAAATGTCAGCCAATGGTTTTTTCTCTACTGGAGTTGAGTGTAGTAAATACCCACATAAATATGCTAGCACCTTGAGCATTATAAATGAGTCGAGAAATGTAAATTTTATAAATATGTGTATTGACGAAAAGAATATAAAACTCATGCCTAGTTATGATGTTGTCTCAGTATTAAATGTTTTTCATCATTTAGTATATTTTCTGGGATATGATGCGGCAGATTCTATTATGAGAGAAATTGCAAATAAGACAAATAAGACATTATTTTTTGAATCGGGAGAATTTGAAGAAAAAGATGAATATTGGAGCGCTTGTTTGGATTTTATGGGGGATGATTCAAAAGTTTGGTTGCATAAATACTTGTATTCACTAGGGTTTTCAAAAGTTGAGAGATTGGGTGATTTCTCTACACATTTAAACAAACACGAAAGAGCATTATATATATGCAAAAAATAAAATCAGTCATTAGATATATATTTTTTAAGTATCTTGGCAAGTTATATTCTTCACTTTCAGTTTCGCAAGATAAAACTCTAATGCTTAATGGTATTTCCAGTGAAAGATCAATGCTAAAGAGCAATATAAATCAGATTTCGGATGCGGAATTCAGGGTTTATTCTCAATTTGGAGAAGACGGGATAATTTCTTATTTGGTTAATAACTTACGTATAAAAAATAAAATATTTATTGAATTTGGAGTAGAAGATTACACTGAGTCAAACACAAGATTTTTATTGAAAAGATACAATTGGAGTGGTTTGGTTATTGACGGATCACAGAAAAATATAGATTTCATTAAGGGTGATGAGATAATGTGGAAACATGCTATTACCCCAATGTGCAAGTTTATTAATAAAGATAATATTGATAAAATTATTTCGTCTTATACGAATGAAAAGGATATTGGGCTTTTAAGTATTGATATAGACGGGAATGATTACTGGGTATGGGATTCCATAAAGTCTATTAACCCAAGAATAGTTATTTGTGAATATAACAACTTGTTTGGTCAAGATATGAAACTAACTATTCCATATAAGCATGATTTTATAAGGAGTGAGGCGCATTATTCCAACCTTTATTTTGGCGCTTCTATCGAAGCATTGAAGGACCTTGCTAAAAGAAAAGGGTATTGCTATATTGGCAGTAATAGCGCTGGTATTAATGCTTTTTTTGTTAGAGAAGATTTAGTGGATGAAAATATACAAAAAATTACTAATGATAAGTTTGTAGAATCAAAGATTAGAGAATCTAGAGATAGAGATGGAAATTTAAACTATCTGGATAGGGAGCAACAGTTAAGATGTATAGAAAAAATGATTCTTTTTGACATAGAAAGAGCAACAGAGGATAGTATTCATAATTTATTTAAGTTGTAAGACTAGTGTCAAGTGTTAATAAAACGAGTTTAAGGTCTGTTGATTATAACGGGCATATATTAATCACTGGATTGGCAAGAAATTGCGCGTGTACCATCAAAAATGAAGTTAACACAATAAGTGCTGCTTTCTCAAATTTTTCAAATGTTGACTGGTTGATAGTGGAGTCTGATAGCAGCGATAGTACAGTAGAAAAATTAGAAGAAATACGCAAAGAAAAGAGTGGCTTTAGATATATTTCGTGCGGCGTTCTTGAGGATAAAATGCCATTACGTACACAAAGGATTTCATTTTGCAGAAACCAGTATCTGTACGAACTTCATAAAAATAGTATTTACAAGGAAGTGCGCTACCTAGCAGTGGTTGACTTGGATGGAGTTAACAAAGAATTAACTAAAGAAGGAGTTGAGTCTTGTTGGGATCGACAGGACTGGGCTGCATGCTCTGCCAATCAATCCAAATTTTATTATGATATTTTTGCTTTAAGGCACGATTTATGGTCTCCAAACAATGCATTTTCTCAGCAATTATTTTTTGAGAAATATGGAGTTTCAAAGTTTAGATCTTTCTTGATGTCCATAAACTTTCGCATGATACACATACCTTCAAATTCCGAATGGATTGAGGTTGATTCAGCTTTTGGAGGTATGGCAATATATAAGGTGGAGTTTATTCAAAATGCTAAGTATGATTTTTCCAACTGTGGCGGTGTCGAAACTTGTGAGCATGTTGCTTTTAACAAGTCTATAAGATCCAATCAGGGAAAAATTTTCATCAACCCTAAGCTTGTAAATTGCTCATATAATGAGCATTCTAAATATGCTAGACCGCTAGTTGGACTCTTGCGATTGTGGTTGAGATTTTTTGTTAAAGTTCTTTTTATCAAGTTGAAAAAGTTGCGCACATGGTAAGTGTTATAACTGTTGTTCTTAATTCTAGAGATCTGATGAAAAGGACAATTGATAGCATTAAGGCACAAACGTCTAAAAACTTTGAGTATATAGTTATTGACGGTGGTTCGTCTGATGGTACATTGGATATTATAAAAAATAATCTACAGTATATAGATTATTGGTCTAGTAATCCTGATGAAGGTATAAGTGACGCTTTTAATAAGGGCATAAATAGGTCATCTGGTGAAGTTATTGGTGTATTGAATGCGGGAGATTTATTCGAGCCTACAACCATTGAAATCGTTGATAAAAGCTTCTCAGATGATATATTTTATATATATGGAAATTCTATTATCAGAAAAGAAACAGGTGAATTTGATAAAGTTATATCACCTAGAAATATTGCAGGATTTCCTTATGGGGGCATGCCATTTCAACACTCCTCTCTTTTTATTAGAAAGTTGGTATACGATAAAATAGGAGGGTTTAATCTTAATTATAAAACTGCAATGGATTTCGAGCTATTACTGAGAATCTATAATGCCGATTTCAAAGGAGTCTATATAGATCATGAACTTTCTATTTACTACAGAGGAGGTGTGTCAGATCGCAATTATATTGGTGGATATATAGAAGTTCTAAAGGCTTCGATTCGTTATGATAATAACTATTTTAAGATTTTTTTCTATTTTTTGTACGGCGTGGTAAAGACTTCTGCAAGAAGGCTTATGAGTTAAATGCAGTTATTGAATAGAAATAATTTTTTTTTGATGGAGCTAATCTTAGGAGTTGCTCTAGGAACAGGTCATTTGACATCTTTAAGGTTTCTCGGAAAGGTTGGAATATCTGAAATTTTAATTCTAATTGTTATTTTATTTTTCTTAAAAAAGTATGTAAAGACGATATTTTCTTTCAAAAGAAATTTGGAGTCAGTAGTTAGGGCTTATTTATATTTTTCCATATTTTTCGTTGCGCCAATTGTTACTTTAGTGGTTAATCAACCATCATCTACTCCAATACATATAATTTCGTTTTCTATGAGTATGCTATTGGTGTTTTCCCTTATACAAGCTAGACTTCAAGGGTTTGATTTACAAAATGTAGCATTATGGTTTCTAATTACTTTTTTTATATTGAGTGTCGTGACTTTATATATTTATCCTATAGAGAATGTAAGATTTGATGGTTTTAGATATACAGGAGGTGCAAAAAACCCAAACCAAATCATTTATTATTCACAGTCACTAACATTACTACTTGTAGTTTTCTTCAACAGGTTAGCATTGATATTTGTGCCTTTCATAGTCTATCTATCGCTTCAGGCTAAAAGCGATGCTTATATCTTGTCTTTATATTTATCTGCAATTTTTTATATTTTTTTAAGATTTTTCTATCTTAAAAGATACAGCCTAGGCGCCAATTTTCTTATTTATATTTTCCCAGCACTAGTCATTATTTTTATTTTAATCTTCATCTATAAGGACCAGATAATCACCATATGGAACAGCGCAGGTGGAGTTGCCAGAGGTGGATTGTATTTAAATGCATTAGAGGTGATAAAAACATCGCCATTGGTAGGCTACGGGTTTGGAACGTTTTCAGGAAAGACAGTCCCTTTTGAGGGCACTGAAGCGCACTCAAATGTTTTTGATCTGGCAATCCAGTTTGGTGTTATCTTTACATTGTTAATATATTATATTTTTATTAAGGCGCTATTTAATGCAATAAAACAGGGAGACTATCTTATCGCCTCTTTTATGTTTGCGTATATTATTACAGGGCTTTTTCACTATACAGCAAGGCATTTTGTTTTTTGGGTTGAATTTTCTATTTTTTATTATTATGTTTTTTATCAAAAGAAAAAAAGATTGGATGTGTAGATATGAATATTGATAAATCAGTTGTAAGCGATTTTGGGAGAGAGTGGGATAGGTTTGATCAATCTAAAGTACCGATGCATGAACTAGAAAAGAGTTTTAATAAGTATTTTTCATTATTTCCTTGGGATGTAATTGATAACAAATCAGTGGGTTTTGACTTGGGGTGCGGCAGCGGAAGGTGGGCTTATTTTTCATCCCAAAGGGTTAAAACCCTGCATTGCATTGACCCTTCGGTTTTAGCACTAAATGTGGCAAAAAAGAAGTTGGAAGAGTCTAAGAATTGTATTTTTCACAATGCCGGAGTCGATGATATTCCGCTTGAAGATAACTCTATGGACTTTGGGTATTCTCTTGGTGTTTTGCATCACATACCAGATACGCAAGATGGAATCACAAATTGCGTGAAAAAGCTGAAAGTTGGTGCTCCCTTTTTAATGTACATTTATTATGCATTTGACAACAGACCGGAATGGTTTAAATTGGTTTGGAAGTTGAGTAATATTTTTAGAAAAGTTATTTCTAGATTGCCGTTTCCGGTTAAATATATTATCAGCCAAATTATTGCTTTGTTTGTATATTTGCCATTGTCTAGAGTATCAAAAATTTTAGATAAAATCGGAGTTAGGGTAGAAAACATTCCATTAAGTTCATACAGGGATAAAAGTTTTTATTCATTGAGAACGGATTCATTAGATCGCTTTTCTACAAAATTAGAACATAGATTCACTCAAGACCAAATAAAGAAAATGTTGAATAATGCAAATCTAGAGAAGGTGGAGTTTAGAGACGGTGATCCCTACTGGTGTGTGATTGGTTATAAAAAGAAATAAATACTAATGTGCGGAATTGCTGGTTATTTTTCGAAGGACACTTATATTTCTGAAAATGTTCTTTTGGAAATGGGTAAAGCTGTAAAACACAGAGGTCCTGATGATTCTGGAATATGGCATGATAGAAATTCAGGTATAGGCCTTGTTCATCGTCGATTGTCAATTCAAGATCTGTCGAAAGCCGGACATCAGCCCATGTTTTCTCACAACGCTAGATACGTCATTTCGTATAATGGAGAGATATATAACCACATATTACTTAGAGACAAAGTAGAGAGCATTGTCGGTACCAAGGTGAAATGGAAAGGAAGTTCAGATACAGAGACCTTGTTAGCATGCATTGAAAATCTTGGGATTGAAAGCACTTTAGAGAATATAAAAGGCATGTTTGCTTTTGCTTTGTGGGACCGGGAGTCTAAAAAATTAGTTTTGGCTAGAGACCGTTTTGGAGAAAAGCCATTGTACTATGGGATTCAGAATGAAACTTTGCTTTTTGGATCTGATTTAATAAGCCTAAAGAAACATCCAAGTTTTAAAGGTGAAATTAATAGGGATGCAGTGGCTTTATTGATGAGATATGGCTACATTCCCTCTCCAAAGTCAATATATACTGGAATCCACAAGCTACCACCTAGTAGTTATGTTATATTTGAATCGCATGATTCTATACCAACGATAAAATATTACTGGAGTCTATCTAGCGTAATAAAAGATAATAATGATGGTCTATGCTCCTATGATTACAGATCAGCAGTTCAAAAACTAGATGAGCTAATTGGCGATTCTGTTGAACAGCAGATGATATCTGACGTTCCCTTAGGAACCTTTCTATCGGGCGGGATTGATTCCACCTTAATTACCGCATTGTCTCAATCCAGGAGTTCAGGCCAAGTAAGAACATTTACTGCTGGATTTGATGATAAGTTATATAACGAGGCTCATCATGCTAAAAAGTTGGCAAAATATTTAGGAACCAGCCACACAGAGTTACATATAAGCCCAGAACATGCTTTAGATGCAATACAGAAGATGCCAGATATTTACACTGAACCATTTGCCGACCCCTCTCAAATACCAACCTTTCTTATTGCTGAGTTAACTAAAGAACATGTGACTGTTGGACTTTCTGGAGATGCGGGAGATGAGATATTTTCTGGATATAATAGATATGTTTTGACAGAAAGATATTGGAAAAAGTTAAATCTTATACCTCAACCGATAAGATATCTTATTTCTTCTAGCATTGAGAAAGTTTCTCCGGATCGGCTGAATAGGACTTTGTCGAGTATTCAAAAAATATTTGCAGTCAAGCATCAACAGGCGAATATTGGCGAGAAACTTCACAAAGCAGCAATTGCTCTTCGGGCTCAAACATCTGATGAATTGTATAGCTCTTTGGTCAATAGATGGCAAAACACTGATGAATTGGTTATCGGTACTTCCAAGGTGCAGACATTATCAGACTGTTTTATACATTCTTCTGAGAAGGATATTGTTCACAGAATGATGGAGACAGATTTATTAACCTATTTACCAGACGATATATTGTGTAAAGTCGATAGGGCCTCCATGTTTGTCGGCCTAGAGTCTAGAGCACCTTTTCTAGATCGTGAGGTTGTTGAGTTTGCTTGGGGGCTGCCTCTAAATTATAAAATTAAAGACGGGGTTGGAAAATCGATTTTACGAGATGTGTTGTACAAATATGTTCCCAAAGAGTTGATAGATCGGCCAAAAATGGGCTTTGGATTGCCCATTTCTAGCTGGCTTAGGGGACCTTTGAAAGAGTGGGGTAATTCATTGTTAGATCAGGATCGGCTTCGTAAAGAGGGGTTCTTTCATGCAGAAAAAGTAAGACAAAAGTGGGTCCAGCACCAATCAGGTGCCTTTAATTGGCAGTACCAACTATGGCCAATATTAATGTTTCAACTATGGCTTCAAAACGAGAAATAAGATTTGTTTTAATTGCTAGTCATTCTGAGTCTATTCTCAATTTTCGACGTAATTTGATTGTTGATCTGCAAAAGCACTCTGTAAATATTAATGTGCTAATTCCTAAGTCTTATAATGTAGAAGATAAAGTAATTCGAAACAAAATTGAGAAAATTGGTGTGACCGTTCATGAGATTCGATTAAATCGCACAAGTTTAAATCCTATTACAAATCTTATTTCATTTGTAGACATTTTTATAAAGTTATGGAGAATTAGGCCAACTCATGTTCTTTCATATACAATTAAACCGGTAATCTATGGAACTTTAGCTGCAAAATTTTTAAAAATAAAGCATCGTTTTGCATTGATCACTGGCTTAGGAATGACATTTAATGATGATGTTGGCATAAAAAATAAGATCATTTTTTTCTTTGTAAAGCGTTTTTATAGACTTAGTCTAAAAAATTCTAAAAAGGTATTTTTCCAAAATCCTGATGATATGAAGTTATTCCAAGATAATAGGATAGTCAATCAGTCACAATCCTTATTGGTTAATGGATCCGGAGTGGACTTAGATTACTATTATTGCTCAGATATACCAAACAAACTAAGTTTTTTACTAATGGCAAGGTTGTTAAATTCAAAAGGAGTAAGGTATTATTTTGAAGCGGCAAAAAATATTAAATCTTTGAATCCTGATATTGAGTTTGCAATAGCTGGAAAAATCGATATTTTAAATAAAGACTCAATTTCAATAGACGACATAAAATCTTGGGTGGAATGTGGAGTAATAAATTATTACGGCCATTTGTCTGACGTTAGAAAAGCCATAGAAAGATGTAGTGTTTTTGTATTGCCATCTTTTTACAGGGAGGGTATTCCTCGAAGTATTTTGGAGGCGATGTCTATGGGTAGGGCAATTATTACTACAAATACTCCTGGATGTAAAGAAACTGTTATTCATGGAAAAAATGGATACCTGATTGCTCCAAAATCTATTTGCGAGCTTGAAAGTGCTATTACAAAGTTTATAAATCAACCAAGTATTGCAAGGAAGATGGGGATAGAATCCAGAGTTATGGCTAAAGAGAAATTCGACGTCCACAAGGTTAATTCGATTTTATTAGATGCTATGGATATTACAAGATGAAAAGAGTTTTAGACATTGTTTTGTTGGTGTTATTTTCTCCGTTTATAATGACTTTATTCTTCTTAACTTCTTTGGTAATAAGGTTAAAAATTGGTTCGCCAGTATTGTTTAAACAAGTTAGACCGGGACTCAATGGAAGGTTGTTCAAAATGTATAAATTTAGAACGATGTCCAATACAATTGATTCAAATGGAGCTTTTTTGCCTGATTCAGATAGACTAGACTCATTTGGTAAATTTTTGAGGTCAACTAGTCTAGACGAACTCCCCGAGTTATGGAATGTCTTAAAGGGTGATATGAGTTTGGTAGGGCCCCGTCCCTTGTTAGAAGAGTACTTGCCTTTGTATTCAAAAAAACAATTTAGGCGTCATGAGATTAAGCCTGGTATTACTGGATGGGCTCAGGTTAATGGTCGTAATGCAATCGACTGGGATGAAAAATTTGAATTTGATGTTTGGTATGTAGACAATCAAACGATCTGGTTGGACATGAGGATATTGTGGTTAACAGTAAAAAAAGTATTTAAACGTGATGGCATTAATCAAGATGGACATGTAACTATGAATAAATTTAAAGGAAGTATCTAAAGATGGAAAATAGATTCTCTAATTGGAAGTACCCTGAAATTGAAGATGGAAAACCTACGAAGTATAATTGGGTGGTTCAAAATTTAGAAGGTCTAGACTTAGGGAATAATACCGATATTGGAGCTTTTACCTATATTAATGCATTGCACGGTGTTGTTATTGGTGAAAGTGTTCAGATTGGTTCACATTGTTCTATTTATTCTTTATCAACAATTGATGAATCTTACGGTAAGGTTGTCTTGAAACCAAATTGTCGAATTGGCAGCCATTCTACTATTCTTCCAGGTGTGTCAGTGGGAAGGAATTCAGTTGTTGGTGCGCATAGTTTGGTTAATAAAAATATTCCAGATAACGTTGTGGCTTATGGAGCCCCTGTTAAAGTTATTAGAAAATTATCAGATAATGAGTAGTGCTTTTTCAAGTTGGCCATCTTACACCAAAGAGGAGGCTGACGCTGCTCATTCTGTTCTATTGTCAAACAAGGTAAATTATTGGACAGGTCAAGAATGTCGTGAATTTGAGAACGAGTTTGCAGATTGGTCTGACTCAAAATACGCTGTTGCATTGGCGAATGGAACTTTAGCGCTTGATATTGCATTTAAAGCTTTAAATATCGGAAGAGGTGATGAGGTTATTGTAACTTCGCGCACATTCTTGGCTTCTGTTTCTTCGATCGTGAATGCTGGAGCAACCCCAGTTTTCGCTGATGTTGATAGAAATAGTCAAAACATTGCACCACGAAACATACGAGCTGCTATTACCAGTAGGACAAAAGCGATTGTTTGTGTACATTTGGCTGGCTGGCCATGCGAAATGGATAAAATAATTTCTTTAGCAGATGAGTTTAATATACATGTTATTGAGGATTGTGCACAGGCACATGGTGCTAAATTTAAAGGCCAGTCTGTTGGGTCGATAGGCGATATTGGATGTTGGAGTTTCTGCCAAGATAAGATAATGACAACGGGTGGTGAAGGTGGTATGGTAACCACGAATAATGAATCTTTATGGCGGAAAATGTGGGCATATAAAGACCATGGTAAGAGCTATGAGGCTGTTTACGAGAGAGAGCATCCCAAGGGTTTTAGATGGCTGCATGAGTCATTTGGTACTAATTGGCGCATGACTGAGATGCAAGCTGTCATTGGTCGAATTCAATTAAAAAGAATGCTAGACTGGCATAATAAGCGTTTAAATAACGCCAATAAAATCTGGGAAATTGCGAGAGAATGCCCATTATTAAGAGTGCCGGATATTCCTCAATATATAGAGCATGCTGCTTACAAGTGTTATGTTTTTGTTCAAGGTAATGAAGAACTTCGAGACAAATTGATGATAGAAATCAATGATAGAGGTGTGCCTTGTTACTCAGGTTCTTGTTCAGAAGTTTATTTAGAAAAAGCATTCGACAATACTAATTTTAGACCTAAAGAGAGACTTTCAATTGCAAAAGAGTTGGGAGAATCTAGTTTAATGTTTATGGTTCACCCATCTTTGACCGATAAAGAGATACAAAAAACATGTGATGTTTTAAGAGAGGTTGCTTCGGCTAATTATAATAATCAGGAATAAAAAGGCGGTCATAATTATTTCAATCTTGAAGACATCATAGTACGCTGGTTTTCTATCTCCATACTACTCTGAGAATAATTTTATCTTTTACATCGAATACTTTCATACCTAAGTTCCAATAATAATTTGTCCTTAAAGCTAAATATGTTGATAGGGTAGAGACATTTTTAGACTTATAACAAATATCATAATCTATAGGAGTAGCATGTGTTTATGGTTTAAAAACTAAATCCAATATTTCTGAAAAGTTAAGATGATATAAACCTATAAAAATCCGGTATGATGAAGACACTTTTTTTTAATACTACTAAACCATGTCTGAGAAACAAAATAAGCAAATAAATGATGATATAGATTTCTTTGAGTTATTTGCATTACTATGGAAAGAGAAGATATTAATTTTTGCGATAACTGTGGTTTTTACTCTCGTTGGTTTAGGTGTTGTTTTGATTATTCCTCAAACTTATGAGGCTAAAGTTAATGTTTTACCACTTAATCTGTCTAATAATATAGAGCTTAAGAAGTTTAATGCTATAGGAAGTTCACCTGGCAATAGTTTTTCAGAATTTTCATCCATATTGCAATCTAAACAGCTACTTAGCAATTTTCTGGCGCAAGAGGGTGTTATGAAATCCCTTTTTGAAGAAGAGATATCACAGCAAAATGCCATGAATGCACTTAATAAAATAATCAAATTTGAAAGGCCTAAAAAGGAAGTTGTGTTTTTAAAGTTAAAATTTAAAGATGAAAACTTATCAGCTAAATATGCTAATCAACTAATTGAGCTCGCCATTGATCAATATCGCATGAATATAGCTAGTGATTTCGACTCTAAAAAAAGACTGAAAATTAACGAACTAAATAACAAGAAAAGCTCATTAATAGCTTCTAATAATGAACGCTTGAATGAGGAAATTTATAAACTGAAAGAGGCTTATCTTATTGCGGAAAAATTAAACATTATTGATTCTCGAGAATTGACAATACCCATTAACATCTCTCCTAGCCTCACTGAAGAGCTACGTTATTTATATTCACAAGGTACACTTGCGATAAATGCGGAGATTGAGGCTTTAATTCAACGTAAGACCAATCTTAGTTCAACACAAGAATTGGTTAAATTAGATCAATCATTATCAGTTGTTAATTCTACATCCTTTGACGCTAATAAAGTTTTGCCTGTAAATATTGGCCCAGCTACTACCTATCTAATCAAACCAAAACGCATTTTGGCGGTTGGACTTTCGGCTGCCATTGGTGGTATTTTAGCCATTGTATTTGTACTGATTCGAAATGGTGTTCGTAATCGCAAGTTTAATATCTAATTCAAGTTATTGAGATTAATAATTTTCGAATTTTCTTGTTTTTTTGGCAGTAGGAATTCTTATGTCATTTTACATTACCGATATGTTTCAATAGCAAGATGAAATAATCAAATAATGACGACTTCTGATTCTGATAATAAATTCATGAACTTAGCTCTTAGAGAAGCTCAAAAATCAAAAGAGATGAATGAAGTGCCTGTTGGTGCAATTCTAGTTATGAATGGTGATGTCATATCAAAGTCTCATAATAAGCCCATTACTCAAAATGATCCAACTTCTCATGCAGAAATTAATGCATTAAGAAATGCTGCAAAGAAAGTCGGCAATTATAGATTAACAGGAGCATCTCTATATGTAACTCTTGAGCCATGTGCAATGTGTTATGGGGCAATTGTTCATGCGCGCATTTCAAGGTTGATTTTCGGTGCTTATGACTTTAGAACTGGAGTTTGCGGATCTTCAATAAAACTTCATGAAAAAGCATGCTTCAACCACATTCCTAAAATAAAAGGTGGCGTCTTAGAGAAAGACTGCTCTTTAATATTGAAAGATTTTTTTAAGAAAAGAAGAAATTAAACGGTATACATTCCACCATTCACATGAAGAGTTTGAGCAGTGATATATGCCCCAGAGTCTCCAGCTAAGAATAAAACAGATTCTGCAATTTCTTCAACAGTTCCGAGTCTTCCCAGGGGTATTTGATTAGCTAGGAACTCTTTTTGTTCTTCTGGTAACGCATCAGTCATATCAGTTTTAATAAAACCTGGGGCAATCGCATTGACAGTAATACCTCTTGGTCCGACTTCTCTGGCAAGAGACTTGGTAAAACCCATGATGCCTGCCTTGGCAGCAGAGTAATTAGTTTGGCCCGCATTACCCATTGCGCCAACCACAGATGCTATTGAGATAATTCTTCCACTTTTTTTCTTCATCATGCCTCGAAGTACAGCCTTAGACATTTTGTAGACTGATGCTAAGTTGGTACTCATAATGTCATTCCACTCATCATCTTTCATTCTCATTAATAAATTGTCTCTTGTGATACCAGCGTTATTAACTAAGATGTCGACAAACCCGAATTCATCAGCAATAGATTTCATGAGATTTTCTATTTGATCATTTTCAGTCACATTTAAGGCAAATCCTTTACCAGATATTTTATGTTCCTGGAATGTACTGGATATTGCGTCAGCACCAGACTCGCTAGTAGC
>Ga0181591_10000101_pt1 | contig 54323 bp, 77 predicted proteins | sample 071ome_33_FD_133757 | JGI IMG/M metagenome (GOLD analysis project Ga0181591, IMG submission 133757) | Coastal salt marsh microbial communities from the Groves Creek Marsh, Skidaway Island, Georgia - 071412AT metaG (megahit assembly) | ecosystem: Environmental > Aquatic > Marine > Intertidal...
CCATATTCAGAATTGATAGTTTAGGGGCCAGAAACCTTAAGACGGGAAGGATCGGAAGTCATAACCTTGAGGTATACATGAAGATGCCTGATTCACTAACCAAAGAACAGCTTGAATGTATTAACAAACTAAGGCTTTTAGGATTATAAATTTTCTTCCTTAAAGATACTTTATAAGAATTAGAATTAGTCAAGGATTATCAATATGCATAGAAGGTCACAAATCCTTTTAGAATTAAAGATGCTAGACTTGGGAGTTGTTCCTAACACTTCTCACATGAAAAACGTCGACAAAGAGTTGTCAATGATGACTCCTGAGGATGCTAGAAAAGCTAAGAGAAAGTGGAGAAAGATTTCTAGAAAGGCAACTAAGAATTTCAAGGACAGTAAAAAGATGTCTCCTTCACAAAAGAAGTTAGCTGTTCTTTTAATGCTTAATCGGGAAAGAGATACTTAGACTAGACAAAAGGAGCTGAAAATGGCTGATATTGAAAACTTGGACTTAGCTGTTGTCAAGGCACTAAGTAGATCCAGACTTACAAAAGAAGAAGCTGAAGAAATCGTAAACGCCGATCAAAAATATTTCTTAGTAGACCAGGGCTTAGATTTTGTTCAGTCTCAATCTGTAAAGAAGTGGGCAAAAGAAGAAATTTTACGCCACGATGCTGATAAGGCAACAAATGAGACTAGCCCATTAGAAGAGGGATTAGGTGTACTTGGGACAATTCTTACAGAAGAAGACTTAGGGAGAATGCTTGATTACGGCGAAAATAAGTCAGATTCAAAAGAAGGTCGCATGGCAAAACAAGATCTTTATAAGTTGTCCGAATATTCTGCCAAAATGCATCAGATGCTCGATGATCATGATGATTTGCCTGATTGGTGTCTAAAATACATCTACATCTCCTCATTTGCTGTTTCGAAAGTATATCACTACTTAGACTACAAAATCTTCAGAAAAGACAGCGAATAATTTCATATACGTTAAACACTCATAGCATTCTGTTTTAGAAATAAAATGCTATGAGTAAATTCAAATACATAATTCATGTTTGCGTATTCGCATTATTAATGATGTGTTGCTCTGACAAGACGGCAGAGCAGGCTTCAGGACAAGGCGGTCAGGGCCCAAGATCTGTGTCAGATATTTTTTACGACATAGACATGAGTCCGGACATTCCTATCATTCCTGTAGAAATTCCTGATGCTTACGTCGATCCTTGTTTGAATATAAGCAGTTCCAGTGAGTATTTTTGCGACTGTCAGCCTCAATGTTGTCAAATTCAAATGTGGTATTGTCCCCCTAATGGTCTAAATGTCAACGGTTCCGAAGTTGTAATGAATATATGCGACGACAATTTTGAAGTATGTGATAGAGCCACAAACTTAAATTGTCCTCCCAACGAAATTCTTTCAAGATCACCATGCAGATCTATACAAGATTGTCCGCCAAACCTTGAGAATGATCTGACAATAACAGTTCAATGTGAAATTGAAGGTGAACAAGGCACTCAGGAAATACTATGCACAAAGGGAAATATACAGTATGGGGAATGTGTAATATGTGAGCCCGGTGAAGAAAGATGTAATTATGAGGATGACGACTGTGACGGCCTTGTTGACGAAGATCAGACAAACGCATGTGGGATGTGTGGTCAAGTACCCGCTGATGTCTGTGACGGAATCGACAACGACTGTGACGGCTCTATTGACGAAGAGCTAGTAAGAGAATGTGTAACGGCATGTGAAAGAGGCGTTGAAACGTGCATGGATGGTGCATACAGATCATGCAGTGCAATTCAACCTAGTGAAGAAATTTGCGACGGGGCCGATAATGATTGCGACGGAAATGTTGACGAGCAACTTGAATGTTTGTGTACCATTCAGGATGTCGGAAATCTTCAGCCTTGTAGTGAACCTCCGTTATTATGTGGTCAAGGGTTTAAGACATGCGAATGTACAGATCCTACGTGCACTGAATTTAGAATGACTCAATGCGCTGCAATTTGTGAATATCTTCCTATTGATATTCCTGGGCAATGCGATCCTCTAGTCGGTCTGACGGTGCAGCAAGAAGAATGCAATGCTTTTGACGAAGATTGTGATCAAGAAATAGATGAAAATCTAACACAACCTTGTTATACAGGTGATCCTGATACTTTGTTTGTTGGAGTTTGTTCGCCTGGTGAAGCTTATTGTAACCTAGGCGTGTGGGGTAATGATTTAAACGAAGAATTTCGACCGGGTTTATGCGCAGACGAAGTACTGCCTCAAAGAGAAATTTGTGACGGGGCAGACAATGATTGTGATGGTGAGGTTGACTATGGAGATGAAATCAGAAATACGGATATTTTGTTCATCGTCGACTGGTCTGGATCCATGGACGAAGAAATAGCAGCTGTTAGAATAGCTTTAAATCAATTTGCACAGCAGTTTGCTGCAGAAGAAGCGCTTCAGTGGGGTCTGATTATCGGCCCTAAAGAATCTCCAGGAGGATTTGGAAATCCTGAACTCTTAATAAAAGTCGCTGATATCTCGCCTTTTGATGAATTTTTGCAGTCATTTGCTGCCTTAGGAAACGAAGGCATGGATACAGGAAATGAAATGCTCAAGGACGCCGTTTATTTAGCAATTCAGAATATTACAGGTGCTGCGAACATTGATGTTGATGAAGTGAGATGGAAAATAGACACAGGTTCACAACCTGAAAAAGAAAATTTTGAAATTCAATGGAGAGAGGATTCGGACCGGATTATAATATTGTTCAGCGATGAAGGACCACAAACTTTTTGGATGCCTCCAACAACACCTGATTTACTTTTGCCTGCTTTAAGGGCTGCAATAAGTCTTAAGCTATACGGCTTTGTTGACCAGGGGTGGGAAGGAAACCGATGGGAAGATTATATTCTTGCTGGCGGAGGACAGAGATTTGAACTTACCGCCAATGCAAACGACATGTATAATGATTTGATGTCTATAATTGATCAAGCATGCTTACCAAACGGCAACGAAGCCAATAACAGTGGCGAAGAAACAACCCCGGCCGCTTCTTACGAAGATTACAGTAGTGCAGTTCAAACATATGAGCCAATATACTCTATAGAAAGTCCAAGCATCGACCTACCAACATTTGCAGATGTTTATCAAAGCCTGACACTGTCAAAGTATTATGACTTCAAAATTATGTATTGTCATGATGTACATTAGCAAAACTTGCAGTATCATTAAACATGGCGTTACACAAGAGCAGAATAAATCTAGGTGACTTGATAGTTGATCGGGAATATGGTGTGTGCACTGTTGTTGGTGTTAAAAGAACAGGACACCAATACGAAAGATACTATGAATATGAATTATTGTCGCCGTCAGGCAACGTAATTATCACAGATGAATATGATATTGATATCAACATGGCTAAAAATAAAGATTGTCATGTCAAGCTAAGTGAGAGTTAAAAATGTCAGAACTAGTTCAATATGGTAAATGGATTGATGATTCAATGCACGTTGTATATGAAGACGCAAATCAAAGACGTCAAGAACTGTTTGATCAAAAATTAGAAGGCTTGCAGGTAAAAATCAAAAGAACCTCAGATGGAAAATTTTCTGTAAAGATAAGGACACCGCTTCCTGTCAAGCCTAATAAAACAACCAAGGCAAAAAAGGCACCAACAAAGACAGAATCAAAGTCGACAACAAAGACGCCTTCAACAAAGAGAAAGCCTACACGAAAGTCTTCTAAAAAAAGAAAGTAAGCGTGTGCAAGATTCTTCTAGCTGTGTTATAGTATAAACATAATCTAGGAGGAAATATCATGGCTCGGAAATCACGCGAAGTTCGTTTGGCACAAACCCAAGATCTTATTGAAAAATATGAATCTGCAGGATTGTCAAGTGACAAATCATGTCGTTTTATGCGGGACATGGAGTATCGATTAACTGCCGGCAAAGGCTTGACGACACGTCAAAGAAGCTGGTTAGACCGCCTTATAGACGAAGGCGTTCCATCCCCCAAAAATCCAGAGCTTGTAGCACAGCTTCTAGAAGCTGCTAATCTAGAAGGGATGCAGTCAAAGAAAGATGTCTTAATTGATTTTGCTGGCAAGGTTCGAAAAGGATGGAAGCTTAGTGAAAAGCAGACTAGCTGGATGAACAAAATGCTAGCAGAAGCTGAGGATATTCGAGTCAACGGTGTGTGGACTCCATCTGATGATCTCAAAAACACGTTGAAAATGTGTCTTAAAATTGCAGCAAAACAATCCAGCTGGTACTGGTCCCATCGACCAAGTAGCTCAAAAGCATACAGTAGAGTTCATTGCTACATTAGCGGAGAAACAAATCATATAGACGAGTGGACATGTAATAAGTTTACTAGTTGCTTTTCAAAGACTCTAAAAGAAATCAACGCGCCTAAACATAGTGAAGGTGACATGAGATATGTCGCCACAAGAACAGGAAAAGAAGTAGGAATTGTTACAGGAAGCCCGTTTATAAGTGATCAAGGTGTATTGTGCTATCCTATGCTTGTTTCAGGCACAATGAAAGACACTCCTTCTGATCAAATATACAAGCGTCGCTAATACATTCCACAAATTCAGCCTAATATTAAATCTATACGAAGGGCCTATAGCTCAGTGGTTAGAGCATCCGGCTCATAACCGGTTGGTCCCTGGTTCGAGTCCAGGTGGGCCCACTATATAATTCGGGAATTATGAACCCAAAAAAAGGAAACTTGATTATGACATATCATCTCTTTAAAGACACACTTTCCTTTGATGATGTTCTTTTAGAACCTAAATACTCAAAAATTGAAAGCAGAAAAGAGATTGATATATCGACAAAGCTTCACCTTTTAGAGCCTGGTCTTGAGCTGCCTATCATATCAAGCCCAATGGATACAGTGACGGAAACTGCCATGGCTAATGCAATGTGTGCAGCTGGTGGTTTGGGAATTATACATCGATACAACACTATTGAGCAGCAGGTAGCGTTGGTCGACGCTGCTAAGAAGTTAGGTGCTGTTAATGTAGGTGCTGCTATTGGTGTATCAGGAGATTTCCTAGAAAGGGCTAAGGCGCTTTATGATATCGGTGCCAATGTTCTGTGCATTGATATTGCACACGGGCACCATTCTTTAATGAAAAATGCAATTAAAGAAATCAAGAAAATGCTAGGTGATACTGTCCACATCATGGCAGGAAATGTTGCTACTCTTAGGGCGTTTAATGACTTGGCAGACTGGGGTGCAGATAGTATTCGAGTAGGAATCGGAGGCGGATCCATATGCAGCACAAGGATTATGACAGGACACGGTGTACCGACATTTCAGTCTGTCCTGGATTGTGCAGCCTCTGATAGAAAAGCTGCTCTTATTGCAGATGGAGGAATCAAGACATGCGGCGACATTGCAAAAGCTCTAGCAGCAGGTGCTGACGCTGTAATGTTAGGATCAATGCTTTCAGGCACAGAAGAGACACCAGGTGATACATTTTTTGTTGACGGTGTTAAATACAAAACATACAGAGGAATGGCTTCTAAGGAGGCACAGATTAGCTGGAGAGGACATACATCTTCAGAGGAAGGAGTTTCATCTAAGAGCAGGTTTAAGGGCTCTGTTGACGAAACATTGGAATTGATTAGTAAATCTCTTAGAAGTGCATTTTCGTACTCTGGCTCTACATCCTTAAACGATTTTAGGGCTGGATCATTATTTCTTAAGATTACTCAGTCTGGAATGGCTGAAAGTAAAACACACATTCTACAAAAACAATAACATAAGGAGGTTATAGAATGTCGACAACAACGGGAACAACAGGTACAACAACAACAGGCAACTTTCCATCAACAGGACAGCTGGCACTTAGCGCTGTTGTCGCAGCATTTCAGGCACAGCGTGAAACTGCATTGGCACAGATTAGTCTATTTATTAACAACCCTGCAGGTGTTGCAGATCACAATAATTTTGTAGAAGAGATTCAGGACTGTGTTACTCAGCTGACTCAAGCGACTGCGGCTTTGGCGACTATCCAAAACACTTTTTCATTTGGACAAGCTACGCCAACTTCTCCATCCACTGTCACTACATCAACTACTACGAACGATTCATAGTCAATAGGCTTCTAGGAACATAATTAGCTATATGGCTAAAAAGATCATAGAAGAATGCATTGTCGTCGGAGGCTTAGCCTCCGGCGGACATGTTCTAGGGAAAAACAGAGATAGAAATTATTCGCCTCGTCTTCGAATTGTTCGTGACATTCTAGATGGAGTTGAAGTTGCGTACATACACGACTTAGACACTGGTTATTTGGAAGGAATGAATTCTGCGGGACTAGGAATGGTAAATGCTGCACTTTTAGTCGGTAAAGATGAAAAAGAAGTGAAGGGCAAAATACAGTCTGATGATGGTCCTAGGATGATGAATGCCTTAAAGTACACAAAGCTTTCAGATATGATCAAGGCACTTATATCACACATGGACGGTATTAAAGGACATACATTAGTTGCTAGTCCGCAGTCTATGTACAGCATTGAAATGACCAGCTTGACAAATCCCGTGGTTAAAAAATTAAACCCAAAGACAGGATTTGATGTAAGAGCTAATCACGGAGAAGACCACGCGGACGCAGGATATACGCCAACACGCCAACCAGAAGATTACATGTCTTCAAAAATTAGAAAGGCAACAGCACAAGTTCAGCTAGCAAATGTCGATGATTATGAAAAGGTAATGCCTGCCTTAGCTCAGCAACATTTTGAACCGAAAAGCAATTTCAATATGTTGAGGTCGACTGACAATATGAAAACTACAAATCAAGTTATGATGCACCTGGATAAAAAAGAAATGATAGTTTACATCGTTCCGGGTCAATGTAGATATCAGGGTTTGGTTGACAACTGCCCAGAAGGACACGAACACGCTATTACCGTAAGGGTTCTAGAATATCCAGAAGGAACAATTTAAATTATGAAGAAGATGACACGCGGTCAAATAAGAAAAATTCTCTTAGAGGAACTTGACTTAGAAAAACTTTATGAGCCTAAAGAGGATGCATTCGCCGGCGGCGAAAACCTTCACCTAGATATTGATTTTGAAAAGCTAGCAGGAAGAGAAGAAGATATTGACGGCCCTGAAGTACTTGAGCTTACCGGGGAAGCTAGGATTAGAGAAATTGTCAAAGAGACAATGCTTGCATTCGCTCAGCCTGAATTAGAACATGGTGAAAGTTCTCATGAAAAAGATCCGGACCATGACGGTGTAATTCAGCCTGATGACTTATATAAGCATTTTGATGTAGATCAGGATGGCGTAGTGTCCACACAGGATTATGAAGATCATATTCAATATCACTCAACACACCCGGAACTCTTAGAACCATTTGAAAAGATTGCACTTGAAAGCGCACCAAAAGCTATGTGCCCAACGTCATATGAAAAAGCAGCTAGTTCATTAATAGCAGATCCTCTAGCTAGTCATGAACTAGTAAGACCTATCATGGACAAAACAGGCATTGGCTGTCCAGCATCAGCTGCAAAGGCGCTCGCAGACGTTTTAGGTGTTGCGCAAGACCTAGGTGTTGTTAAACACGACTAATCTAATATGCCAGAAAATATTCCTACCTTAGATTTGCACGGTGTTAAGCATGCAGATGTACCGAAAAAGTGTGACAAGTTTATGACATCAATTTGGGGTAAATGTGAGTGGGCAGACATTATCACCGGTAACTCAGATACCATGAAGTTTGTTGTAAAAGAATCTTTGCGTGATTATGATATTGAGGTTCGACCAACGCTAGCAAATGACGCAGTTTTAAGAATATACTTCTAACACACGTCTTAAACAAAAGTCTCTATGGATCTAGTATAGTTGCATAGGTAATGCAGGACTATGACAACATGTTGAATGATTGTTTTGAACCATTTAAAGATATACACAAAGGAAAGTCTGCAGCCGTAATGGGATGCGGTCCTACTTTATCAAAATATGATGGGTCAAAAGATATCATTCATATCGGCTGCAATGAAATGATCTATTCAGATCACTTGTCTTTAGACTACTTTTTTCTAGGCGATGCCCAGAGAGGGTGGTTAAGCAAGAGAAAAACTTTTTACAGAGACCCAGACTTTTATAACAGCTACAAACCAAGAATTGGTAAGTTTATTAGAAACCATCCGCAAGATGATTGCAATGTTGTTCTTAATAATCGCGGCTATTTGGTTGATCATGCAATTCATTATGATGTATGTGACCCAAAACTTACACATAAAGAATTTCAAAGGCTGCGACAAAAAGAGTTTCAAAAAGACATATGCAATAATTACATGTATTCTAGAATGTCGATCAGTTGGGAAATGATGCAATTTGCTCTTTGGACAGGCGTCGAGAGAATATACTTGATGGGCCATGATTGCTCGTATGCAAATGGGACATTGCATAACCCAAACCACACTGCATATGGAGGTTCGCCTAGGACTGCTTTGGTCAATAAGTGGGGTGACTTAAAAATGTGGATCCAGAAAAACTTTCCAAACGTTGTAGTGCAGTCAATAAATCCTGTTGCCATGAATCATTTTGATGAAGTGTCTCTAGAGGACATAGTGGAGAATAATAGTGTTCAGTGAAGAAATTAAATCTTGCTTGCACGATCTTAAGCATGTATATCACGCAACCGCGCTTAAAGCGAGTTTTGAGGACGAAGGCATTAACGATGAAGATCTAACTGATCTTGTATTGCTCTCAGGATGTGTAGGTTTAAATGTTGCCGTAAAAATTGGAGGAGCAGAGGCAAACTCAGATATTGTTCGTTGTTTACGTAGGGGTGTAACAGACATGGTAGCACCTTTGGTTGAAACAACTTACGCAGTAAGTAAATTCATACAGGCAGCTAAGAAGCAGGAAGAAGCATTAAGGTCAGACAAAATTGACCTTCACGTAAACTTGGAAACAATTACTGCATCACACAATGCTCTGCAAATAATTGATGATCATCACACCGGTCTAGAAGGTGTTGTTGTAGGAAGATCTGATTTGTCAAAGTCAATGGGATTGACAAAAAAAGACGTTGACTCAAAAGACGTAATGGATGTCGTTGAAGGTGTTTTTAAAACCGCAAAAGCACATGGATTAATGACAACAATGGGTGGAACGATATCAGTCAAATCTGTTCCTCATATTTGTAATCTCTATGAAAGAGGATTGCTAGATAGATTTGAGACACGTGCTGTTGTATTTAATGTAAAGTCTTCAGACAGAAGATTGCTTGAAGACGGTATTAAACATGCATTGCAATATGAGCAATTATTACAGGGAGTAAGATCTACATACCATACAGCTAGGTCTAAGGAACTAAGTGACAGAATTGAAGCAATTCAAGGACGAAAAAATGGGTAATAGCGCATATCAAGATTTGGTTGATAATGATGAGAAGAACCAAATAGGTGTTGACTTCGACGGTGTTATACATAAAAATACTCACGGGTTTCATGATGGGACAATATACGACGAACCAATCGAAGGGTCACTTGAGGCAATTAAGCAGCTTTCTCAAAAGTTTAAAGTAATTGTATTCACATGCAAAGCAAGGCATGATCGCGTGAAAGTTAACGGAAAAACAGGTACGGAGCTTGTATGGGAGTGGCTTAATAAAAATGGATTCGGTGAGTATGTTGCAGAGGTCACAGCAGAAAAGCCTAGGGCTGCTTTCTATATAGATGACAAGGGATACAGATTTCATAGCTGGTCCAATATGATGGAGACTTTAAAAGAACAATGGTAGTTGCACTAGTGCCCGTAAGAAAAGGCTCAGAAAGAGTCCCAAGAAAAAACATTAAAAGTTTTGCGGGCACGTCTTTGCTTGAAATCAAGATAAGTCAGCTTAAGCGTATTAAGAAGTTCAATGAAATAGTTGTGACGAGCGATTGTGATGAAATGCTTGCGTTGGCAAAGAACCTAGGTGTATCCAGTCACAAAAGAGATGAATTGTATTGTCTGGCATCAACTCCCATGAGTGAAGTGTATAAATATTTTGGCAGAGAATTTAAAGAGCATCAGACACTAGCGTACGTTAATGTCACAAATCCACTAATAAATGATGACGTGTTTGATACATGTTTACGTGCATTTGAAACTAAAGAATCACATTACACGTCTGTAAATACTGTGACTCCCATTAAGGATTTTATGTGGTACGATGGATATCCTATAAACTATGATCCACTTAACCAGCCGAGATCACAGGACCTTCCTAACTATTATTCGTTAAATTTTGCATGTAATATAGTAAGCACCGATGTTCTAGCTAGTTCAGGAATGGTGGTTGGAGCAAAACACATTCCGGTGTTTGTTGATAAGATTCAAGCACTGGACATTGATGACATATATGATTTCGAAATTGCGGAAACGCTTTATAAGAAAAAAATCGGAAAGAGGTAAAATATGAGATTTCGAGTTGGTGATAGAGTAATGCCGGTATTTGCTTCCCACAAGGCGGGTATCATAACAGAAGTAAAAACACAAGGTGGAGGTCAATGGACCGTAGGTGGACCAAGCCATCAACAGATACTAATTACTATCAAGCATGACAATCCGGACTTTGGCGAGACTACCTGGAAAGCCAGTGATATTATTAAAGAGCCGTGAGTCCTAAGCCGTACTATATGTACGTCTTGTCTTGCAAGGACGGATCTTTTTATTGTGGGGTTACCACAGATCCGGACCGAAGAGAAAAAGAGCACAACGGCTCAAAAAGAGGCGCAAAATACACAAGGTCTAGACGCCCTGTCAAACTAATATTTTCGATGTTATGTAAGTCAAAATCAGATGCTTATAAAAAAGAAGCTGCATTTAAAAAGCTTACAAGATCTCAAAAGCTTGAATACATGTGTGATGTAATAGAAAAAGATATTCTAGAGAAGCATAACAATGTACGAAAAATGCAAAACGCAAATGCCGACATAGATCAGAACAGCAAGCCAGATAACAATTCGAGCAAATAAGCGTTCAGATTTAAAGAAGAGAATAAGTGAACCTAGCAATACAAGAAAAATTTTGCTAGCATAAAAAGCAATATGCTGCCCGGAATCGAGCAGATATGCCATTATCGGATTTAATTCTAAAAGGTAACCGGACTCCACACCGATATGTGTGAAATATGCGTCTGCTAAGTTTAACAGATTGAGAAAGATGAGAAGCGCAAGGTATAGATGATGACCTAGACTTCTATTTGTCTCCCTCTTCTTCATCTGTTTCCTCGAGTGATTCGTCTACTTCGTCGACGCCATAGTCATCATAGTCATGGTCGCTATCCGCCCAATGTCTGTCACCTACATGACCACCCGATCCGGATCCGCCACCTTCCCATGGCGGCTTCCAACCTGTGATAATTTCGTCATCATCACCAGGTGCTTCAGATAGAAGAGCTTTTCTAATAATCGATCTAAGTTGTGATTCTGTAATTCTCACTTCTTACGTCTCCTTTTGGAAAATAAAATACTCACAGCGTTAAGTATACCATCACACACCAGCGCTAGTTTATAGAAAAACTTAAATATTCCGCGATTTGTACCAAACGCCCTTCTCAGTTGACGCTCCATTAGTTCGTTTTGAGTCTTAAGGTGTTTAATTCGAAAATGCTGGTGTACAATATAGCGACGAAGCTTTGCTTCGTCAAGATGTTTAAGTCTGTTGGTCGGGGTCTTCTTGCTCATGAGGACCCCCTTCTAATTGTGTGCGGCACATAATAGATTCCGTTTCAACCTCAACCTAGATAAAAATCTTAGGTTACATTTTAATTTGAATGACGAGAATAACTATTGAAAGTGCAATGCAAATAATAGTTTTAAGTGTAAACATGGATTCTCCTAAAAGGATCCATGTCATAAGAGGAAACACAAGATAAGATGTTCCAAACCCAATAAAGCGAATTGACCATGCACTATCAAGTGATTCATAAAGAGTACGGGTTGCTTGGGCTGCAATTAGGGATGTAGGTATTGCCAAGCACACAACGACCCAGAATGTCTTGCCCTGCTCTTTCCACCCTTCCACTAATTGCAAATTTGTAGTTAGCCACACAAATATGTGGACTACAACTAGTAAGGAAACACCCAGCAGTATGTTCATTTCTTGTGGCGAAGCGAGTCAGGCATTGCGTTATTTAGAAACGCAAATGATTGAGAAACTGCCTCGAGAGTTTTGATAGACTCTTTGACACTTTCATGTGCATGTTGATTAAGCATTTCAAGTTTTTCAATGTACTTAAGAAGCTGCTGTTTGTCCCTCTGTGCTTCTTCTATTTCTTTCTTGAGTTTATCTATGGATGATTGAATAAGCTTTAACTGCGCCTTATCTCTATATGACGAATCATTAACGCCGGGTTTCCCGGCGAGTTTCTTACTGCGACGATTTGAAAAAGTACGTGCTCTAAAGTATGTCAATTTTTTTAACTTTTTAAGTTGTCGTTTCATACACACACTCCCATGTGTCATGCTTGTTTAAAAATACAAGCTAACAGTACATTAGATTACGTAAGAGTTTAAGTTGCAAGCTATATTAATAAAGAAAACGAAGTAAAATACGGCTTAACATTTGATCGCTTCGATAGGGTCCTATCTCCGACTCTCAAAGTGCCGCCCGTAGAACATCGTGACCCGTGTGTTGTGTGCCTCGTGAAGTGTGCCTCGTGATCCGTGTTGTGATGTATGTGTTGAAAGTCGCTAGTCGCTACCCACGCAATAGAGATTTTCCTGCCGCATGACCACCGCCGCTGCCGACAAGGGTTGAGGACGTCCGCGCATACCGCCATTCAAGGGAACCAGCCGCCATTCGCCCCGAGCATCGGTCTCCAGTATATGGGCGTAAAACCATCTGGCGTTCTGCTCGCCTTGTATTCTCAAGTGGCCCTCTCCGTCAAGTTGGAGTTCCCACCAATCTTTACTCACGCTCGCCTCTTCTCTATTCAATGTGCTCTCCTTAAGCCCGCGCCTCTTCTTCGAAGAGGTGACAACGCTTAAATATGGGTACCATCACCGTTTTGAAAGAGGGCTGCGCCGACTGAGAGAAAAAAGAATATTGCCCCCCTCATTTTGGGTAAACAACGCGATCTCGGCATATTTAATTTGGTTGGTGGGATTAATCGAGTCTGAGCCCACCCAAAAATAAAATGAGACTGGCACATCTTGAGCGCTTTTGTTTTTGCCTTGTCTCATCTGTGATTGATTGATCGACGAGGAGAATTAAAGCAATGAGAATCACAAAACGTCAACTTAGAAAAATCATTAAAGAAGAACGAGCTCGTTTGCTTGCTGAGCAAGCCGGTCCTAAAATGGCAGTATCCGAAGATCTCGAGGGTTTCCTGCCTGACAGTGGAGAAGCAGCCCAATTGGCTTCACTCGCCCTCCAGCATGGCGTGGAGATTGAGCTTCGAGTCGTTGGCCCACAAGACGCCTTGGTTAGATTCTATGAAGACATGCAGGCGGGTGGCGAAAGCATGGACCTCGAAGATCTCATGAGCGTTATGCACCCAGCATAAGTTGGTAACTCAGATTTTTTACACAGGAGAAACAAAATGAAGAAATTCCTACATAAGCTGGCTACACTGTTCGATTCAAAGCATTGCTGCTGCTGCTGTGGATGTTGTGCATGCGCTGACTGCGGATCTTGCGGTCAATAAAGGGAAATCAGATGAGAATCACAAAGAGACAACTTAGAAGAATTATTCGAGAAGCCATCGAGATGCGAGGACCAGCTAAGCCAACCGGTCAACGGGGCAAACTTCCAAGTCTAGAAATTAGGCCCGAGCACGGGGACATACGTGATCCGAGCTTCTTCAAGCAGATGAAAAGAAACTCTCTATACCCTGATCTGAGATTTTCGGCAGAGTTCGGCCCGCACGACAATGGCACGCTTAACGTTTCAGGTGATACTGGAATGCTCAAGGACTGGTACATCAATTGGTATGCTGAAGGCGATCCTTCCGCAGCTGATGACTTTGACAATCTTGTCGAGATGATGTAAGTAGGACAAAATGAAAATCACAAAGAGACAACTTAGAAGAATTATTAAGGAAGAGAAGCAGAAGCTTCTTAAGGAATACGGTGCATTGAGCAAAAGCTCCATGAGTCCGTTGGTCACGTTTGCGCAAGCGTTCTCAAGCCTCGGAGACGCTATTCAATCGCAGTTGATCGACCTGGTCGATGCTCACATCGACGGTCGCCTCGAAGACGACGTGTATGAAATGAACCCGAGCGCGCTTGACATGGCGTTCCAGAAGTTGCAGCAACCCCTATCAGCTCTCGCCAGAGAGGGTAGCGATGATGCGATGGACATGATGGATGCTATGGAAGCAGCCGCTGAAATGCTCCGTGATGGGAGATAGATAGTGAAAATTACCAAGCGACAACTTAGAAAAATCATTCGTGAAGAGTTTCAATCTCGTCATGAAGTGATCGAGGTCGTCGATGGTGAGATGGGTGACATCCTATTCTTTTCGGATCGACCCGTCCAGGTCAGCGCTGATGGACCTTCTAGAAAGCCTGACAGTGACATCGGTGACTGGAACGCGCTGGTCAAAGACTTGAATTTGCAGCCTGAAGATATCACAGGCACTTTAAACATTCAAAAACCAGGTCATTCCATGTACGAACTTTCTCACGACCAGTTCGCAGCACTTGAGCTTGCGCTCGAGAAAGAAGACAATTCTAATATGCAAAGAGAAGGTAAGGCGATGAAGATTACCAAGAGGCAACTTCGAAGAATCATTCGAGAAGCAATTGATGTAGTCAATCAAGACAGCGGTGAGGTCTTGTCTTTCTCTGACGATCCTGCAGACATTCCAGAAAAAGCTTGGCCTGATCTGGCAAGTCGACTTGGGTTAAACCCTGAAGATATGGGTCGGGATGCTTCTGGTAATCAATCATATGAGCTCGATCATAATGAGTTTATGCGCCTTGATAACGAGACTCGAGGCAAGCAAGACTCACGGGCAAGAAAGAGAAAATCAGCACAAATGACTGCTGATCGTGAAAGATTGAATATCGATAATCTTCTACAGCGTCTGAGCGATTGGGCAGCTGATGCCGGTCGAGATTACATGGCAGACAATCCAGGCGTGGACATGCAAGACGTTGCGTATGATCTTGCCGACGCCTGGCAATTTGAATTTAAATCAGACGAGAGAGAAGAACTGTTGAGGCACTTTGACGGTGACCTCAATGATCTTAAAATTTACACCGCGGAGAGTATGGGATGAAAATCACAAAGAACCAACTTAGAAAAATCATTAAAGAAGAGAAGGCGAAGCTTTCTAGAAAGAAATTAAACGAGTCACACTCAATGGACACTGTCAAAGAGTTGAGTGACATCATTGATGCTGTCGATGAAATCGCCGATGGTGTATATCAGAATGATCCAGAATTGGCCAAAGACTTGGAGATGCAAGTAGAAAGATTGGCTAACCTTCACGACAAGCTCGAGCGCTCTTTAAGAGATAGTGCTTTTAGAAAAGTAGTTGATAGACGACCTACAGACACGGATGGATACAGATGAAAATTACAAAAAGACAACTCAGAAGAATTATCAATGAATGGTGGGGTGGTCCTAGCCCTAAACAGATTGCGCTTCAACGCCGCAAAAAAGATTACCAGACAATGATCGACCAAATGACCTTTGAGCAACTAAAACGCAAAGCATTTGATTCGGCACAGGGCATCAATGGTAAGCTTAGCACAGGCCAGTATGAATACGCAGATGTTTGGGAAGTCGAGATCCCTAGGCTGGCTGATTATGTCGACGCTGCAAAAGTAAAGGCAGCTGAAGAGGGTGTCACTTATGACGACGTACCAGAAGTTCGACACAATGGTGGCATCTTAGACTTAAGTGAGTATTCTTTAGGATTAAATGAGAACAAAATGATAATCACAAAAAGTCAACTTAGAAAAATCATTCGAGAGGTGCACCCACGTGCTGTAGCAGATAACCAGTATGTTGAGATGCTTGAAGCAGTTGAAGAGCTTATTGGTTCACGTAATGTTTCAATTGAGCAAGGTGCAGAAGAAGACGAAGTCTACATCATGACAGGTGCTGCTGAAGGTATTACCGTCAAGGTCTTGCGCAGAGGTCGCTAATGAAGATTACAAGACGCCAGCTAAGAAGAATTATTGAGTCATACGGCTCAATGTCACCTGCGGGCAAGTCTTTAGCACGCTCAATTAAGGGTAAGTTCATGAGACTATATCCTGACGCAAAGGTGGGCATTGATTCGAGAGGTGGGTGGATCACAGTCAATGGTCAAAAGGCGATTGACATGTCTTCAGCGACCTCTTCACGAGTCTCTGACGAAGAGATGCTTGATCAAATGCATGCTGTATATGCAGGAAGCGCTGCTGACTCTGATGTTCCGACTGCAAATTCACGCATGGACACATTTCGAGAAGGCAAACTGACTGTCACGGAAAGCAAACTGCGTCGCATGGTGCGTGCTGCAATCTTGGCTGAGTCTACTCAAATGCTCGACATTGTCGTAAATCCATATGAGGATGTAACTGATATCAATCGCTTGGCAAATTACGCGCTAAGGGGTGATATGCAGGGAGCATTGCAGGACGCACGTCTTAAGAAGATTATTGATGCAAATGACGCAGATGTTTTTGTTGACCAGTCATATGATTGGCTCAAGATGGTCGGTGATGAAAGGCAAATGGGGCCAGCACCTAGTGGCTGGAACTTAAAAGACGTGCAGGACTTTTTCGATGAGTGGTCTGCAGAATCAACTAAGCTCGCAATGGGTCGTGATAAGAGCGCACATTCCAGTTCACCTAACCCAAAAGAGAGAGAGTTGATCGGTCAGGTTCTGACTCGAAGCTTTGTGTTACCTGACGAATTGCCAGAAATCGAATTTCAGGTTCGTCGCCGCGGCGGCAAACCATACAATATTAATTTAGAAGATAAACACGTCACAGCCAATATTGGCCCAGAAGATTTGAGTCAGGCCGGCGTAAAGATTGAAGACTTGATCCAGGTCTTAAGAAACGGTGGTGCTAAAGAACGTAAGAAGCAAGCACCACGTGACATTACACCTCCAATGTACGATTAAGGAAAGTAAAATGAAAGTTACAAAGAAGCAACTTAAAAGAATTATCAAAGAAGAGCGACAAAAACTGCTTAATGAGATGATGTCACCTGGCGACCGAGCCCTTGGTGAATTTGCTGATGCAAGTGATGTAAGTACTGCAGAAGATGCACTGGCTGCTGTCATTAATGGTATTTCAGATTCAGCTTTTGCTGAGACCGAAGACGAAGACGACGCAGAAGAAGCAGCAAAGGCCGGTTTTGCTCAGTTGCTATCAGACGTTGCTCAGAGCATGGGTTACCTTGATATCTCTATGGCACTTCGTCCTTTCACAATGGGTGAATAAAATAAACGGTGGGTATGATGAAAATTACAAAGAGCAAGCTTCGCCTGGTTATTCGTGAAGCACTTCAAAAGCAATTGATAAACGAAGAAGAATACGATCGTCTTCGAGATCTCAAAGCAGGAGGTCTTTCACGGGAAGAATATGAAGATGCTTCTGATATGACACAGCCTGCTCCTCGAGGTAGCATGCCTTCTAATGGCGATGCTGGAGAAAGATTGCGCAAAGCAAGAGTTCAGCCTGCACCGCAAGGATCTGGCATGGATATTGCCAAGTCAAAAATTAAACAAGCAATGAAAGACGCTGGTCTTCACAGTGCACTGCATGACTATTCAGGAATGAAAGATTATCTTACTAAGGGATACAAGCAGCATCCAGAATATGCAGGAGCCGATTGGGATCGTGCAGCACAGAAGCTTGAGCGTGTCTTGGAAAAGTTGCTTGACTAGGTAGTGAACAAGATGAAGATCACAAAGAGCGAACTGAGAAGAATTATTCGTGAAGAAAAGCAACGCCTTCTCGATGAGGCTGCAGCTGTTCGAATCGATCCAGCATTGGATCCAATGGTTCAAGAACTTCGCAATATATTGGGTGACGAAGAATTTATTAATGTTCTTCTTTCAAAGCTTAACGCCAGAGATCTTAAGCGTGTATTAAGAGATATTGCATCTCATCACGAGCTTAAAATAGGCGGAATACAATATTTCTAGAGGACATGATGAAAATTACAAAGAGGCAGCTAAGAAGAATCATCAAAGAAGAGAAGGCAAGACTGCTTGAAGGACAATTAATGTACCATTCAACAGATCCTAAGAACATCGGTTCGATTCAGCAAGATGGTTTAATAGTAGGGAGAGAGTCAAGTCATACGTTGGGCGGTTCTTGGGCTGATCAATATTATGGAACCCGTCCGGTATACCTCTCAGTAGAGAAGAGTAAGTACGAAGGAACTCCATTGGCTGTTGACACTTCCGGGCTTGACCTGGTTGCAGATCTTCCCAGTCTTATTGATACCGGCGCGTACCAAGAAGAAGAAGGGATGTACTGGGACGAAGGATCAGAACCTGCTCAAATGATAGATATCGTTGATGAAGACGGCATGGTTTACTTTGATGATCTTCTTTCTCCTGGTAGTGCCGCGGCAGAAGCAGCGATTGAGATCACCGGTACAGCGGCTGCCTTAGAAAATATCCCACCTAATAGAATACAGTTAGCTGAGAGGCGCCACGTGAAAATTACAAAAAGTCAATTGATCAAAATTATTCGGGAAGCCTATGGTGACATTCCTGAAGATCTTAATTTTCAGGTTGCAATGAAGATTAAAGATATGATGCCTCCCGATGAAGCACTATCTATGCACGATGAAGACTTTCGTGCATTGGTGGTCAGTGTTTTTGATGATCATTTTGACGAAACTGGAGAGGGCTGGGATCCGTATGATGACGATCTTAAGGAGATTGAGGATCATCTCACAGTCGTACCTGAACCGGGTGATCCGGATTATGATTCTTATGCATACGAAAAAGGAATGCATGAAGGAAAGAAGATGAAATTATCCAAAGCACAGATCCAAAATATAATTCGTGAGTCAATGAAAACCATCAAAATGGGAAGTGGTGACTGGGACCGAGAGGACTTTTTGCAGGCAATATCAGACTATTCGAAAGAACAGGACGGGGTACGTATGGATCTAGATCGTGCCGGCCTTTCCGATGCACCTATTGAAAAGTTGGCTCAGTATTATAAGGATATGTTTCCGCAAGGTTCAACAGAGATTCCTGCAGGATTTGACTTTTCCGATCTGCCTACAGACGATGAAGCGCATCCAATGGAAAAGCGCGCATCTCGAAGTGGTATGAAACGCCGTGTAGAAGGGCGGAAAAGAATTGCAGAAGCTGCTCCTATGGGAGGGGCCCCTGATACTGTTGGGCTCTTTCAAAAAGGACGTCCAGACCCAATTCTTGATGCTCTGATTGATGACTATGAAGACTTTATTGAATATCAAGGATTGCCAACTCGACAATCAGATAAGGCTGCAGCTGAGTTCTTTAAACAAGATCCAGACCGTCGCGACGACCATGATGCGCATCAGATGCTGGCTGACGCTCTTGGTTTATCACATGACAATATTATGAAGCACATGAGCGAAGGAAAAAAGATGAAAATCACAAAGAGACAACTAAGAAAAATTATCAAAGAAGAGAAGCAGAAGCTGTTGTCTGAAGCAGCATATCGTCATCCAAAGACAGGTGAGGATCTACTTTTGATGCTTAACGACGTCGTTGACAAGCTTATGGATGCCGGAATGGATTACTACGAATTGGCTGGCGAATTGAGAGGCTTGGCTGACGACGTAGAAAACTCAGACCCAGGTATGGCTCGATGATTAACATAACGTTTTGGAGTGCACTTCTATCAGGATTGTCAATTCCAAAAAGAGGAAAAGAAAATGAAAGTAAGTAAAGATACACTTCGGCGTCTTATCAAAGAGGCTATGGCTGATGATTCAAATTCGGGTCTTCCGCGCCCTAATGATTTAGCACGTAAATTGTCAAATGCAGGTCCAGAAGCAGCACTTCGATTTTTGTCTGACTTGATGATGTTATTAAATTTTGGCGGATCAGCACCAAAGCAAGAACCTGCTCCTGCCCCTGAACCTATGCCTGAGGATTTATAAGTGAAAATCACAAAACGAGAGCTATCTCAGATTATTGCTGAAGAGACTCAGCACCATAATGATCTGATGCAACTAAACGAAGATATCAAAGAGGCATATGCAGAACATGTCCTTCTTAATTACCCGAATGTTCTACTAGCAGAGGGCGTAATCAGCAAGGCAACTTATACACGTGCATGCAAAATGCGCATGCTCAATGAGTCAAACGGTTCAAATCGGCAGCTCGAGGAAGCTTTTTTTGATGACATTAAAGCATTCGCAAAGAAGGTTGGAGGCAAAGCGTTAGACAAGGCAAAGGAAATCGGTAACAAGGAAATTGATACTAAGAAGTTTGCCAAAGATGCTTCACGTGTTGGCAAAGAAGCCGGTGAAATGGCAGCTGGTGCTGCAGCAGGTGTATGGAATGCAATGGCACCGATGGTCAAGAAACTAGGTAGTGGCGCTGCTAAAATGGCAAAGAAGTCATTAGATGCTGCTGAAAAGAATTTGCCCGGTATGCTTGCGACTGCTGAAAAGATTGTTGGCGACACTGTTGATAGTGCAATCAAAGGTGTCAAAGGCGCTGCAAAGAAAGGTGCTGAAGTTGTTGGAGATACAGCACATAGCCTTGCAGGAATGATCGAAAAGGCAAAGGAAGGCATCACATTAGAGATGCAGGCAAAGAACAGTCCAGATGCATTTCTCGCCACTTATAAAGCACTTCAGGGAAAGCTTGATGCAATGGGCGTTCCAGCAGGAACTCCAGATGAAGCTGAAGCATCTCTTGGAATTTGGGCTGCACCTGAAGGACAAGCTGCACTTAAGGCTGGCGCAGAAAAAGCTGGGATTACTCCTGCAGAACTAAAGGCGCTTACAGCTCTCTACGTTACTCAATCAAAATATGTTGGCATGGCTACTAAGGCACGAGGTGCCGTCTCTGAGTCTGTTGAACGACGCGAAAATTTGAGAGCTATCGTACGCAAAGTTGTAAACGACTAAGACTTTCGGAGATTAAAATGAAAATTACAAAGTCACAACTTAGAAAAATTATCAAAGAAGAGAAGCAGAGATTGCTCAATGAATCTATGCCGAGAATGGCACAGACAAAAAAAGCACCTATGCCTTTGACTTCTTTGGCATCACCTGAGTTTGCTGCAGCGATCAAAGGCCGCAAGATTAATGAAGTTGCCACTGAAAACTCTGCAGAAAGCTTAAGAGAAGAAATTAATGATCTAAGTGATGAAGTTCAGGAAATTCGAGACTATTGTGAAAGAGGTAATATGGAGTTTGATTCTGATGCACAAACTCGTATTGCGACTCTATTGACTCAAGTCCTTGACAGGATGGAAGAAGTTATTGGAGTCTTAAATGACGAAATTGCATCTGAGGAGCAACTTTAACATGAAAATTACAAAACGTCAGCTTCTTCAAATTATTAAAGAAGAAAAAGCGAAAATGACAAAGAAATACGATGATGCAAAAGAATTAACAGGAGATCAGGACAAACTTCCGGATTCCCTCCAAAAAGCAATCATTGACAAAGCAGAAGAAGAGAAGAATGAATCTCATCATGAGTCTGTTTTACGATCTAGGCTTCGCAAAATTATCATGAAGGAATGCCCAGGAGGTATGACAGGTGAACCACAAATGCCTGGCGACCCTTTGGCACATGATCAAATGGATCTCGCACCAGCTCCTGACTTTTCTGACTATGAAGACGGAGCAGATCCAATGCCTTGCCCCGTCAAAACAGCTGCTAAGATGAAAGAAGCAGGTGCAACTGAAGCTGATGTTATGACTTTTGTCAATACACTAATTGACGAGTTTAAGTCAGGAGGTACTACTGTTCCGAAAGAGCCGCAACCTATTGCACATGAAAAAGCTCCTGTAGGAGATGGTGTACCTGATCTTATGGATGTTTTAGGGCTGTAATGAAACCGATTCAAATTCTAAGACTTCTTATTCGAGAAGAAATGGAATATTACGGCAACCTCATGAAAACCATGGGATCATCTTCTAGTGGCGAAGTTGAAATTGATAAGCGTGTCGAGGAACTACAAACAGTAGAAGGTCAAATTCAGCAGTTAGAAGTCACACCCTTAAGAATGACAACCTCTGATGATGCTAAAAAACTAGATGCTTTGCATGCACGAAAGGCAGAGCTAGAACAACAGATCAGAGATATTCAAGGTGTCATGTAAAAATTTTACTATTGCATGAACCAAATTACTATAGATTAGATCAAGGAGGACCATATGTGCAGTGATATTATGTGTCAGGCTTTGGCTCTTGCACTTTTAGGGCATATTGCGTGGGTACATTTCTCTTTAAGAGGAATGCGCCGCGACTTACTAAAAGTTTCAAAAAATGCAAGGCAAGCTAGAACCGAACTATTGGCGCGCCGCTCATACAAAAACCTTTCCGAATAAAATGACACCTACAAAAACCAAAACAAAGTATATGTGCTCGGTTTATAAAAAAAGGCCGATCACATGTATTGAATATCCATGGAACAAAGCAAACCAACTTTTTTCTGAATGTATATTTGTCGACGTAGAGAATGATCGACTTCGAACATACGAAGAGCAACTAACTGTAAATACAGCAGAAGAGATTAGTGACTATTGCGTTGACTGTGGAAGGTGTTGTTTTTACGGACCGGCACAATGTTCTGAATTGAATATCATAACCATAGAAGAGCCTGTCTCAAAGGAAGATAAAGAATGAGCAAATTGCTAAAGTGGATGTGTGTAGTTACTTTGACAATAGGATGTGCATGCACTTCACCTACAACCAAGACTGCTGAGCCAGCAGTCAAAGCTTTGAGTCCGCAAGAAGTAGTGGATGAATGTACGACACCACACGAAGTATATCAGGTGCCACCATCAATTCTTGTCGGAACCCCTGTTTTAGTTGTCCGACACGCTGACTGTATGGGTCAACCTAGTCTTGTTGTTGCAATCTGGCCAGGTGCAAATGATAAATTGCACACACTTTATATCGGTGCGGTGATTGAAAAATACGCAATGTATCTTAAGCTAAATGGTGAGTATTTTGATGCAGAGCATGTAGCTACTAGTCAGATTACCAGCATTGGAGGTCAGACAGGCCCAAAATCAGATTTAGATGCCGTCCCTACATTCGCTGCAGTATTTAGACTTAATCATACTCCGGCCCCTCCTGAAGAAGAAGTTTCAGAGTCAACTCCTGACTCTTTAGACCGAGTTCGATAAAAACCACAAAAAAATAACTAAACGCCATATTAATATAATGTGCGCTAGCACTCATGGTGTTTATCTGTCATAATTCACACCACTGTTCAGATCTATCATTTGTATTACTCAAAACATAGTTATATGTGTTAACAAAGCATAGATCTTTGAGCATGAAAATTCAAACACGCCTAGAAAATTTAAGTGGCTCTACCCCTTTAATAAAAGTGAGCGATAGAGTATATGGAAAGCTTGAGACGTATAATCCAACAGGTTCTGTTAAGGATAGGTTTATTACATACGCAGTCAAGCAAGCAATCATTCGCGGTGACATTAATGAAAACACAATAGTTTGCGAAGCCACTAGTGGTAATACGGGAATAGCACTTAGTGCTGTTGCGGCTTCAATGGGACTTAAGTGTGTTATCTTTATGCCGGAAAATATGTCAGAAGAACGTAGACAAATGATGAAAGTTTACGGAGCTGATATTGTCAATGCACCACCTAGTGACTTTCAAGGTGCAATCGACATGCGAAATGAGTTTATATCTAAAACGCCTAATGCCTGGTCTCCCATGCAGTTTAGCAATGATGACAATACTGAATGTCACATGACTATCACAGCACCTGAAATTGCAAAGCAAGCAGGTCCGTGCTGGTCAGCGTTCGTACATGGATCAGGAACAGGAGGTACAATCGAAGGAATTCGGCGCTATATACAAGCTGAATCTTTGGATGTAGGTGTTTATATGGTTATTCCTGCAGAAGGTGAAAAACATGGAATACAGGGGATTGGAGATGGCAAAGACTTTCTCGCATCACCGAAAGACATGTCAGGTACTATTATAATAGAAACACAAGCAGCTATTGAAAGAGCTCAAAAGTTTTCTAGAGATACAGGTATTTTGGTGGGTATTAGCTCTGGTGCTAATATTCTAGCTTCTGAAAAGTGGGTCGCTGATAATGATCCGCTTGGAATAGTTGTAACGATGCTTTGTGACAGAGGCGAACGTTACATGTCAATCTATAACAGCTGAAAGGTTAATCAACAATGAGTAGAACTGTACGCGAAATGACAAGCAGAGTAGACGAAGCAATAACAGAAGTCAACTCTGTATTGGATTCAAATTGGTCCAAAGATCAGGTAAAAAAAGGTAAGTTTATATACTGTGATCCTGATTGGGTTCCAATTGCAGGTACAGTTTTAGATCAATATAGAAGAGCCGGATGGGATGTAAAGATGCGTGCAGAAATTACACCTTTCGGTAGAGAATTTTCCTTTCACTTCACTTATCCTAAAGAAAGTTCTGGAGGGTAACGTATTTTCCAGAGCTTTCTTCAGACCAGTGGTCTGACTTCATTAACCCATTTACATTAGGAGACTAAAATGAAAGTATTGTACTTATCAGATAGAAATGAAGATTTGTCTAACATGATGCACTTACACACGCATTACGAGACAATGGCACCTAGCATTTATAGCCAAGACTTCGATATGCTGACTGAAAAGTATGGTGACTGGGTGTTTATGTCACAAGAAGAGCTCGAAGAAGAAATGATACGTTGCGTTGATACAGTTGACGAAGTCTTGCAAGGATTTCAGCCTGACGTTATCATAAGCTCGAGCATGGGTGGTGCAGTCCATAGACTTCTAATCGAGGAGGGTGTCTGGCAAGGTCCCAATGTTTTTCTAGCTTCTGCTGATAGAAAAATATTCAATACACCTGGACAAAACTCTACAAAAGGTGTATGGATACATGGAAGAGAAGATAAGAAAACACCGTCAGCTCACTCCGTCAAAAATGCGAAAGCGGGTGATGGCACTCTGATTCTTACCAGCGATGATCATACACTTAAGTCTGTGTGGGGATCTGGACTTATTGACTGGGCTATTACGACAGCTGTAGAAAATTCTCGGTGTCTCAAATAGGCTGCAAAACCTATTTACCTATGTGCTAGGTAATAATAACAAATACACAGTTCCTGCTGAAAAAGCAAAAATCATTCATGATTTGCTTAAAAATCGCCCTTCCGGACCTGAAGGTGTTGACGTAAAGTACCGTGTTGTTGACGAATGGGACGCAGAAAAAGAACGTATGATAAGGGTCACGTCTCCTACCATTCCTAATTTTGGTTATTCTGACCGACAGCTTTTTGGTCTAGGCATGAAGTCCATGGACGATGTGCGACTTATTCTTAGAAAGATTAATTTTGATGACCGTTACGTTTTAGGCATGAAGAGAAGAACGTATACACGTCAATGTAATCGTCTCTGGTCTCGCATCAAGAAGTCTGTTGAGAAAATACTAAAGTCAGGTGGCGTTGGAATATACAAAGTTGTTCATAAAAGTTTTAAAACGTCTTACACATCTTATGAAAATAACATAGGATTTGTATATGCTTCTAGTTACGAGGAGTCTAAAAACATGGCAGATCTATTGTTTGGATACTTGGTAGGCACCCCCGAGAATATTCAGACAATTTTTACACGATTTGGTACTCCTGAAGATCTTTATCGATATAATGTCAAGTCAATTGAAAAGATAGACTCCAAAATAAAAGATGCAGAAAAAAGTATAGAAACTATGCAAAAAAGAATTCAGAAGATGAAAAATATGAAAGCTGCGATATCAAACGTTTCGCACAGTATGTGCAATATAAAAGATGACGATTAATGTTGATAAGGCAAAGGGCGCCAGTATTTGCATTGAGCATGGTTCTTTGGTTGCATGGGCCGACGAATATAGAGATGGTTCTATAAGGGAAGTCGGAATAGTCTTAAGTACGGGAAGGCGGGACGATAGAAATGGTGTGGGTGCTTGGATCTGCTGGCCTACCGGAATATATTGGTCACCAGTTGAAAGTGTCGTCAGCGTTAATTCAGGAGGTTGTGGTGCCTATTAAAAAAGGTGATGTTGTGTCTTATCATATTGTACATATTGAACCTGACTTAAGCCGTAATTCCGACAACGGCATTGTTCTCAGTACGAAGAAAAAAGAAGTTGCAAAAGCTAGTAGTAAAAACGTCACTGAAATAGTAATTGCACATACGGCTGTAGTCATGTGGGACTCAGGTGTTATTGAAAAAGACGTACCGTTATCGTCTTTAAGAATTGTATGCAAAGGAAGATAGGAATGAGTATTGTAGAAACCCTTCTTGTTATCTGGGTAGGCACTTATATTTTAAGTTCCTTGGCTAACACTGCTCAGAGATCGAGTGAACAAAAACAGCAGCAAAAGCTTGAAGACGATAGACAGAGAAGAATTCGTCAACTCTATGGCAGGGAATGATACTTACGATGTGTGTGCATACCAAACCATAAAATTGGTGACTTAGTTACCTTTACACCTTTCTCAAAAGATCTGGTGCACTATCCTTATGCCACATGCGGTTATGAAGGAAACGGAAAATTTGCCCTTTACGAATGTATAGATTTTAATTCTTATCCGTCGTGGAATGACTTTGATGGATATAGAGTGTTTTGCAGAGAAGGTCAAACAGGCATAGTTACAGGTGTGCTAGGCATCCCGCCGGGCGTTTTTTTAATAGCCCATCAATATAAAAATTTAGATCTAAATGTCTACCGCGTATTGATAGGGGGATATCAGGTCAATGTTTTCGGAATTGATCTCACATAAGCTAGAAAAATGCGCTAGTTAGAGCATATGTAGATGTGTTCGTTGAAGTTCCTTTCATTTTTATTTTCATTTCTTTAAGTTTAAGACCGTTGTAGTTTGTCTTGGTATGTAGGCAAATGTCTGTCTAATATCATACGCCATAATATTTGAAACTTAAGGAGATAATTTAATGGCTAGTAAGACTCAAATTAAATTGGCCCAGTTGACTGGATCATTCGGTACCGCTTCAGGTGGAATTAACGATCAGATCTCAGCAGCTGCGTCAGGATCGATTGCATCCAGCGATCTTTCCAGCGTCTTGTCCCACATGGCAGGCGCTATTAAGCGTATTCACGGTGATGCTTCATTCTCAGAAGCTGCAGCTGGTACGTTTTCTCAGAACCTAGTACCTGCTTCTGACGGTTCATACAACTTGGGTTCATCATCAGTGGAATGGGCAACTGTTAACGCAAATGCTCTCCAGTCACAAGATGGACTTGACGTTGACGCAGGATCTACCTTGTCACTTGACGGTGCTGGTGGAATTAACATCGGTACAAATGCTGACGTAGCAGTTGATATTGATGCTGCAGCTCTAAACATCGACGCTTCCGGCGAGATGGCTATTGCTGGTACAGCTGGCGTTTCTATTTCATCATCAGAGGCTGCTGCCGATGCTGTTGTTATTAGCGCTTCAGATGCTTCAGGTGGTATTGATCTTTCTGCAGGTGGTTCTGTTGTTGTAAGCGTAGACGCTGACTCTGTTGACATGGCTCAGCAGCTCAACGTTGATGCTACTACAGCTTCAACTTCATCATCAACAGGTGCTCTTGTTGTTGACGGTGGTATGGGACTTGCAGGTGATGCTCACCTTGGTGGTGACCTTTCACTTCAGCATGACGCTGCAGAACTTCACTTCGGTGCAGATGACGATGTAAAGCTTACACACGTTGCTGACGCTGGTCTTCTTTTGAATGACGGAATGGCACTTCGTTTCCGCGATGCTGACCTTGAAGTCAAATCATCAGCAGACGGACAGCTTGACGTTTTGGCTGACACAGAGGTAGCTATTGTTGCTCCTGTTGTTGACATCGACGCTTCTACTGCAGTCCGCGTAAGCAATGATCTTGAGCTCGACAGTGATGCTGCTGTTCTTAAGTTCGGTGCTGATAGTGACGTTAGCTTGACTCACGTTGCTGATACTGGTCTCTTGCTAAACAGCGGAATGGCTATGCGCTTCCGTGATGCAGATCTTGAGGTTAAATCATCAGCTGACGGTCAGATTGATGTCATGGCAGACTCAGTTGCTAAGGTTACTGCTCCAACTGCAGAACTTCAGGCTTCAACCGAGATTCTTCTCGATTCACCTAAGGTTCACGTAGAAGATGATTCTGCATCACTTGTTTTTGGTGCAGACGAAGACGTATCATTTGCTCATGACGGATCAACTGGACTTGATGTTACATCAGCCGGCGCATTCGACATTTCAGCAGGTGCTGCTTCACAGATCGACACATCAGCAGGTGCTTTGACACTTGATGGTGCTGCTGGTATCAATCTTGTCGGTAACGCAAGCGAAATTGACATCACATCAACTGGTGTTGTTGATGTTAATGCTGCAACTCTAGACATGTATGGATCCTCCACTTTCCGTTTAGAAGGTGTTGGAAATTCTGCAGTTAAATCACAAGCAGCATTGGCACTCATCGGTACTGGCTCTATCCAGGCACTTTCACCATCAGGTAAGGTATACCTTTCAGGTTCTGACGGCGCAGATTCAGTTCACGTTGCTTCTGACATGACTGTTGACGGTGCTGTTGTTCTTGGAAGCGACTTGACTGTTGCTGGAAACTTGGACGTTAACGGTACATTGACAACTATCGACACAGCAAACCTTGCTGTTGAAGATTCACTTATCGAGTTGAACAGAGGCGCTTCATCAAATGCAAACGACCTTGGTTTCGTCTTCGAGCGTGGTTCAACCGGCGACAACGCTGCTATCATCTGGGATGAGAGCGACGACGTCTTCGCAGTTGCAACTACAACAGCTGACGGTACTTCAACCGGTAACATGTCACACGACCTCGCTACATTCCGTGCTAGCAAGGTTGAAATCGATGGTACTGCAAACCACCTTGACCTTGACGGAAGCTCAAACTTGACAGCTACTGCTGGTGGATCATTCGTGGTTGACTCAGCTGGTGAAATTAAGCTTGACGCTGACGGCGGTAGCGTTACTTTCTATGATGACTCACAGAAGGCAATGTCTATCGATATGGCAACAACAGCTGGCGACGCAATCTTTAAGGATTCTGGCGATGCAGAAATCTTCCGTCTTGACGGTTCAGCTGACTCACTTTTGATGGCTGGTACCAACAAGATTGAGTTTGGCGATTCTGCTAGCTTTATCCACGATGATGGCGATGCATTCATCATTGAAACCACATCAGGACCATTGGAGCTTTCAGGTTCAGGCGTAACACTCGCATCAGCTGATGAGATTATTACCCTTGCTTCAGGCGACATTGAGTTCATGAAGATTCGTAAGGAAGGCGGCGCAAGCAATGTTATCCTTTCATCTTCAGTTGATAACGCTGACATCATCTTCCACGGTGATGACGCTGCTGAGGTTTTCCGCGTAGACGGTGATGCTATGTCACTTCTCATGTCAGGAAGCCGCAAGGTTGAGTTCTTCGATAGCGCAGAATTCATCAACAGTGACGGAACTGACATGACTGTTGGTTCTGGCGGCGATATCAATCTTACTGCAACCAGTGATGTTAACCTTCCAGCTAACGTTGGTCTTACCTTTGGTGACGACGGTGAGAGAATTGAAGGTGACGGAACAGAACTTAACCTGTACTCAGGTCGTAACTTCGTGTTCAACTCATCTTCAGGTAAGTTGGTACCATCATCAGACGGTTCAGGTGGATACAGCGGTATTGACCTAGGTCAAGAAGCTGCAGGTAGCTCAACATACCGATCACTGATGGGTAGTGAAATTTCAACAACATCAGATGGTGGTACACAGGGTACACTTACCTCAAGTACTTCAACAATCTATGTTACTGACTCATTCCCGTCATCACTCACTGATCAGATGGTTTCAGGTGCGACAATCGTTCTTGGATCCTGGGAAGGTATTATTGGTTCAGGTGGACTAGGTTCATCTAACGCTGATAACTTCCGATCACTCGCTATTTCTAGCGCGTCTGGTGAGCAAGATCTGTCGAACCTGTATAGCGGTCTTTATGTCCGATCCTCCGACTATGCTGCCAAGCTTTGGTGGAGAGATGTGTTTGCATCTTCTGCAACTCTTAAAGAGGCTACAATCGGTGAAGGTTACTCTTCCTCAACTGCTATCGAGCTTAGTGGTTCTATCATTCCGTCATTCGGAACAAGCGGAACTGCTGCACTGTACGATCTAGGTTCTTCGGCCTACAAGTTCCGTACAGTTTACGCGGGTAGCAATGGTTCAAGTGCACTTGTTGCTTCTGGATCAGTTTCTCCTGAGGTGGATGACGCATTTGATCTCGGTGGAGTTGGCGCATTCTCAACATCACCAAGCATTTCCGTTGATGGATCACAAACTGTTACTAGCAGTACTACATCACTCAACGTTTCATCACTTTCGAGCGATGCGGCTGATGCTCTTACTGTAGGTGCAAAGCTTAAGTTGAGCGGTGGTGGATACGAATGGGTTGGTACAATTGGTACAGCGGCTAGCTCAGGTGATACTTCACTTTCATTTAGCTCTGCTACATTGTCTGGTGGTTCTTCATCTGATACATCAAGCATGTACGAAACACCACAGATTGCTCCGTTCAATCAGTGGCGTAACCTGTATGTTGATGGAACTGCTTACCTCGATGCTATCGACTTCAACGGTACTGCTATTTCAGCAACCGGTTCTGAAATTAACTTGCTCGACGGTGATGCCACCATCGGATCAAGCGTAACAATTCAGGACAGCGACGGTATGATCTTGAATGACGGCGGAACAACTAAGTTGATTCCAATGTCTGACATCAAGAACTTCGTCGGTGGTGGTCGATCTAAGGTACAATTGGTACACTCAGGTGCTATTTCAGCTGACACAACCTTCTTGTACAGTGGTGTAAGCCATGATTCCGGTGCAGATCCAGATCTCACTGACATCTACCTCAACGGTCAAATGATGCTTTCAGGAACATCAGCAGCTAACGGCGACTACAAGATCCACGGTCTTGCAGCAGACGGCGTTCAGTTCTTCTTTGCTCTTGAAGTAGATGACGTTGTTACAATTGTTAAGGCATAAGGGCTTAGTTCCTAAACTTAACAGTTAAAATACTGCTAGCGGTATTTATGGGACCAGCTTCGGCTGGTCCCTTTTTTTTGCAATAAACACTTGGGACAGAAGAGATAAATTTTCACATGCCTGATTTTAGAGACAAGCTGGTTGAAGCCCACAGTGTTTTAAAAGAACACATGCAAGACTTTGTACAGATGCAATTTAATGTTGAACTTAATATGCAGATACAAAGTGAGCAAACAGCAGGACCAATTTTTATATGGGAACCTTCTGTAGATCTAATACTACAAACACAAGACTCCGTAGTTACAGGCGTTGAACACCTAAACGAGCATGCTAGAAATTTTCTCGTAAGATTCTTTTCATCTATGTCTAATTCAATAATGTCTTCAGGTGTTATTAATGACTCAACAATACTTCCTTGGAAAGGTGTTGAAGTTGAAGGTACGATTTTCAATGGTCAGTACGGATGGGAAGGATCAGAATTTATAGACTTTGCTTTTACTACACGACCTTCTGACAGGATGTTAGTAGGTGTTATGACTGTCAGAGACCATGACATTACTTTAAAGAACATTGTTCAGAAAGCTTCTCTTCTTTGTGATTATATCGTTTTATTTGTACATAAACCTACAAAGGAAGTCGAAAAGATTGTAGTTCAATTAAAAGAAGAATTAGGGACAAAATTGATAGTAAGAGGAATTCTTAGTAGAAGCGCTTCTGAGACTTATTTGTATCCTCTATGTAGAACTGACTGCTTAATTGTTCCACTTTCTACGGACAGTTTTTGGTCTGACAATTGCATAACAGAAATGAGCAATATAATGAGACAGATGGACGTTTCTGGTTACAGGGGTATTGATATTCAAAACTGTGTAATGGATGTCTTAGAGATCAAATCTCATCCCCCTGACGCTATTGGAATAAGATCTGACTTAAAGACAACCTACATGGGAAATGTAACAAAGTGGTCAAGCACAGATTCATCCATTGGAGGTTTGACAAAAAATACATGTACATATAGAGATAATGTCACAAAGTTTGCAAATGTCAATGTTGCATATCCCGGCATTCTTTGTTTGTCTCATATGAATTTATCAAGCACAGTCAACTTTTCAAACAAGCCTACATTTGAATTTTTAGAAAAAGCTAACACATCTGAAAAAGCTAAAATTGACGCTTCCTCGTATATGTCTAGAAAGATTATAGTAAGATTGATGCGTGGATCTGCTAGATGGTCTGTCTATTCTACCTAGATATCTAGATCAGATAAATCTCTGTTCATCTTATGAATAAACTGGGTGTGCTTTTTTGTCCAGCCGCTATATTGTGGTCCTTCATGATCCGGGTCACCGTGTATTAGTAAATTGTCATGCCATATGACAATGTGAACCAGCTCGTGAATAAGAGATGAAGTCCATATTTGACTAGTTCTAATTTCAACCCAAATATGCCGAGGAGACAATGCGAGTCCGGAAACTGTAGCATTTTTAATTAGTTTACCATTTGTGTCATATGCTGCGTATACTTCGCGAGGAGTAGCACTTACTTCTACAACCAGCCCTGACAGACTTTTCCATATGACATCCTTATCAATATCAAACTCGCGTGAGTATTCTAGGACAAATAGCTTAATCGAAATTTCCAAAGGAACTTTGTCAAAAATGTAGTCATTGCAGTGTGTTGTTGTCATGATCATGCCGGGTGTTCCGGTCAACTTAACAATATTTGTTCCCTTATCCATGCAATTTGCTGGGGATACACTTTGAAGTGTAGCATGATTACAGCTATTTGAAGGAAAAATTAGCGTTAAGAAAAAGAAGAGAAAGAAAATATTTTGTTTTTTAAAAGACACATGATTACTTTCATTTTATTTTACATTTATAAATATGTGTCCTTAGCTAACAATTAATCGAAATCGTGTCCGTCTATTACGTCAAATTATAACCATTTAGTGCATATGGATTATGAAAGAAAAATCCTGTGCCGTCTCTTCCTGTATTAGAAAGGTCATCGGATTGCGAAGATCCTGAAGGTCCGCTAAAGTCAATAATAAATGCGTCGCCGCCTCCTCTGTCGCCAACCATTGCCTTGATCGGATAGTAGACTCCGGCTGTAAGAGAAATACTGGCATCAACATTTTGTGCAGGATGTCCGCCTCCGTTGTCAATTAAGGCGTCTGACGTGCTTAGTGACCATTCAACAGGCTCGGCGTTAAAACCGATCCACAAATAACCTGCATCATCTGCTCTTAGTCTAAATTGCCATGTACCTGACACATCAGGTCTAAATAGTCCACAAACTACATGTGTATCTAGATCAGCAACAACGTTTGTCCTATTAACCTGTGTAAGTGCACCTTCTCCTGAATATGACTCATCTAGATTACCTTCAAGTCTAGAAGGATCATCATCTGTGGCAGGGTGTGAACCGTCTGTATTCGCGTTAATGTAAACATCAAATTTTCGCAAGTACAAACCGCTAGCTAGTTGTTTTCTCTTGATAATCACTAGATGTTTCTCCTAAAGCGAACGTTAGCTCTTAGCCCTTGTGCATCCGCCGGTGTAGCTGTTATTGCAAACGTGATCACGTCACCTGCGTCACATGAGGCATTTGATATTGAACTAGTAGATGCTGAAAGATCTGTGCCTGATATTGAAAGTGTAGCCATTGTCACTGTGTCTGTAGTATTGGTCACGGTCACGGTTACGTTGCCCGAAGTTGTATGTTGATCTAGATAGAGATTTAAACTTTCAACTATGAGCCCGTATGGACAATTAAAACGAAATGCGTTGGAGTCTGTTTGGACATCTAGACCAGGTATACTAAGTTCAGCCATAATATAGTCTTCAAAACTAGCAGCACCTGATAACCCACTGCTTCCTGAAATAATCAAGTTACCATTAGTAGTCGTAATGTTTGAAGCAAAAGTCGCAACTCCTCCAACATCAAGTGTGCTGGATCCTGACAATGTTGTTGCTGTCAATCCTGCTGCAAAATTTGCCAGAGATGAGCCTAGAAATGCTGCTCTCGTTGTTCTTGTAGTATCACCTCTATCCCCGTCGTCAAGAATGATGGTGTCTGAATCAACCGCGACTGTGTTCATGTTTAAGCCACTGACGTTTATCTTGATCGTTTGCCCATCATTTTCCAGTCCGGTTGCCGAATTGGAACCTGCCAAAGTATTTGACAATGTGCCGAAAGTAATCTTCTTGACAGCACTGTCAGTTGCGTCCAAAACAAGCAGTTCATCAGCGGATACGATTGACGGAGGTGAGCTTAACCCATCAAAACTAATTGATATGTCAACCTCGTTATCTACAACTGCTGTTGTAATACCTGAATTACCGTCAAATGTCAATGTATCAGTACCTACTGTGACTGTGTCAGAACCTGAATCGCCTGCTATCGAAAGGGATGTGCTACCGCCTCCTCCTCCACTACTTTGTGCTATAACAGCAACATTTGATGTGTATCTACCAATGACCCCGATTGTATCGTCAATGTCTAAATTTGTTGAAAATATTAAATCAGCTGCTGTATCTGTAGAGTCATCAAGAAAATAGTCTTTTGAGCCTGCATTGACTTCCGACAATGAACCGGACTCCATCAACTGACCGTTCATATAGACTTCAATTGCCTGATAACGATTTGCTACGGGAACATTTGAAATATCTATGGTTGAGAAATTTGCGTTTGATGCCGGATTGCCTGCTGCAACAGCACTCGTTATGCTGGTAAAACTTTTAATTTGCTGATAAGGTGCGTTTAAAAGATCGTCTCCAAAATATAAACTTCCGCTTATATTAAAAAGTGCTGTGTTGACATCACCATCTTTCTTCATGCCTGTATATTCACTTAGCGTGTCTGCTAAGCTGTCAAGCTCTAGCGGTAATCCTTGAAAGTTGTGTGAAAGTGTGTTGCTGTCGAGAGAAGCTGAGAATACAAGGCTTGTGCCAGCATCGCCAATGATTGCCACAGCTTCTTCAGTGTTTGTGCCTGGTGCAGTAATTGATTGAATAGAGCCGGAAACAAGATTGACATTCAGCCAGGCTTTTGAGTCACTACCCAATGAATATGTGTTTGTTGTGCTAGGTAGCAAGTCAAGTGTAAACTCCCCTGACTCTTGATTAGAGAAATCATTGCCACCGTGAATTCTTCTAATTGATGATGCTAAATAAGATAATGATCCGCTTAGGTCAAGAACGTCAATATCTGCTAGCGCACTTTTATTTGCAAGATTATCATTGATGCTGCCAAGACTAGAACCAAAAGATCCTGTAATTGCATCAAGTCTAAATTGAGACTTTCTAGTCATTTGATTTTTCTCCTAGGGATAGCTTTAGTTTTGTTTTGCGCTAGCGCAAAAATACCTTTACTAAATATGAAAAATCATGGTAATATTTTTATGCACAATTGTGTTCGAAGATATATTAGTGTGTTTAGCGGATTGCTAGAAAAAAGAAATGTATCTGGTCACTGTTTATTTTTTTTAAGGCTGTCTCTTTCCTTTGCTAGCCAGTGAATTTCTTCCTGAAGTTTTAGTATCTGCTGAATTTTCTCGCAAATTTCTTTTTGTATTTGACTATGTGTTCTCATACCATTCTTCCATGAATGATTCGCCGGTAATTTGTTCCAGGCGTCTTATCATTTTCTCCATATTAATTTTAACAACTTTGCCGGTTTTTATGTTTTTAGAAAAGTATTGCCACTCACCCTCTTTATTGTGAGGAGATATTTGAGTAACGTTTCCTGCTTCATCTTGTACAAAAACTTCGGCAGATGATGAAACATCCTTTGCGTATATGTGTGCATAGTTCGTTGACGTGCTAGGATCACTAGTTGCCTGCATTCCAATTCTCCCGCTGCTGTCAATACGTACTTTTGATGTTGAGCCATCAGGGACACCTTCAGAAGCTTCTGTCATATGAAAAAGTACTTCTCCTCCATGCATGAGAAGAGGATAACGATCGTAAGAGCCTCCGCGGTAATCATCAATCCAAAACATATATCTGTCCTGAGAATGATTGTTGTCACTTAACTTGAATACAAAATCTATCGCATCAGAAGAGGGTTGTTTTGCATATATTCTTGCTTCATCATTATTTAAATCCCAAAAGAATCCTGCGGTGTTGGTAGGGTATGTTCCGTTTTCATCAACAAACGATATATCATTTTCTGTCTTAATGGAACCTGAGACAAATATATTGTTTGCAAATGCAAAGTCACCTATGCCGTCCATCTTGAGGCGATTGCCGGAGGATGTTACTGAGTTGTCTGACCCAACGATCATTACATCATTCGCATCCCCTAGATTGGTTGACTTAATACTGCCGGTAATTATTGTATTTCCGTTGACATCTAATTTAGAGTTAGGCGAAGTTGTCCCGATTCCAACTTTACCGCCATTAGTGATAGAAAAGCTTTTGCCGCCGCCGTTAGTTGCAGTTTGAAACACGTAGAAAGTATCAGAAGAGCCCGCATTTTCAACAGCTAACCCTGAAACATTTGTGAACGTTTGACCGGAGCTACCTGCGTGTACATGCAGGTCAGCCGCTGGAGATTCAGTTTGTATACCAATATTTCCAAAACCGCGATCAGCGGTCAAAACTATGTTGCCTGTTGTACTGTTAACGTATCTCTTAAGCTCAAAGTTATTTGTTGACCCATTATATCCGACAGAGTATCCATAAACCATGTCACCGTTGGTGTCAGCTGCTTCCGAAAGCTGTATTTTTGGTGAGTGCTCTCCAGAGTTAGTACCGTTACCAAGCCTAAGAGTCGCATTATTTCCGTGTATATGAAACTGTTCTTCAGGTGAATCCGTTCCCACACCTATTTGACCTGTTTCATCAATAATCATTCTTTGAGTTCCGGCTGTGTCGAACCTGATCTTGTCTTCGCCTGAAGTCTCTTCAACTTGTATTTTTGTGTCGCCGTCTTTGTCTTCTAGAGTGTCTTCTTTAATCTGGCGTGCTCTAATTGATGTTTTCATGGAATTCTCCTTATAGCATTTAATTATATCAATTTTCTTAAACATGCGAAGCAACTAGTTTACTATTCTTCAATCATAACGACAACCGTATGAGATGGAGTCAGGCTCTGGCACACCTCCGGTTTAATTGTGATGTAAAAGAAAGCGCAACGGTGCAGCTTTCTCTGGGGGCGTAGAGATTCTCCCTCTCTTCACCATTCTGCATATGGGAGATATGCAGTCGGGCGCCCCCAGTTCTTTTTCTTTAAAGACAATACTTACACACATGAAGAAAATACTCTATGTCATATTTGCCTATATTATCATTACTGCCCTAATGATTACAGAAGCATCAGCAAAGCCTGATGTCAAAACAAAATTTTATAATTTTGATGATCTATTAATCAACGGTGAATACAAAAAGCCCCAACTGCTTTATATTGATACCAAGCAAAAGATAAAATTTGAAAAGCTCTTAAGACTTAAAAAAGATCTTCTTCCTAGGCTAAAAGACACACAACGAGATCCCTCACTTAGATGAACATGTACATGCTTGCTATGTATTATTAAAACATCTTAAGCGTGGAGCGACATGAAGAAAGAAATGGCTAAAGATCACGACGACAAAAATGATACTAACGAAGATATTCTGGACGCATATTGGAGAACAGGCCCACTAGCTGAAGCTAAAAAGAATCTTAATGATTTTTGCGCAAACATGCTAATGCAACAAGCTCTAGAGCAGATTGTTGCTGAACTTAAACTTGCCGAAGAAATTTTAGAGGATGAACAATCCACAGCAACGGAAAAAGTTTTAGCTCAGCAAACAATTACGATGCTTAATATATCATGGACTAGTGTTATGGAACAGTTTGGCACACGATGTTAAGTTAAATTGTACAATCTAATGTGTACTGTTATATTATAGTACACAATGGAGAAGTGGCAGAGTCTGGCTTAATGCACTGCTCTTGAAAAGCAGCGTGGCTAATAACCACCGGGGGTTCGAATCCCTCCTTCTCCGAACTTTTAGTTTGGTGCAATATATGGTTACAAAAAGAAACTTAGGTAACAAGAAAAACCAACAAAGGCTTCATGATAGAAAAAGAAATTCTGTTAAAGAAAGAGTCTTAAACCACCCGGAACACGGCGATATCAATCTTTATGTCGCCACAGCATTTCAGGGTTTTCTGAACGGTGACGATCTATTCTCTTCAATAAACAAGGAAAGATTAGACCAGTGTATAGACAAAATTAATAAAGAAATAATTGATGCCTATGCACAGCAAAAATTTGGAAAATGTAGTATAGCCAAAAGAGGAATTGAGTTTTGGTTGCATAGCAAGCATAGAAAAAAGCTTATGACCTTACAAGAAATTGGTGAATATGTAGGCGGAAAAGTTGATGTTAACGAAATTTCAGATTACGATTCTAGCAGAACTCCTTGGGCAACTGGACACACAGTTGGTCGTCTAGTATGGAAAGGACTACTTACCTTAGTAGGCATATTAAATTCCCCAAAGAATAGCACAGAGACCAAAATTCGTATCTTGGAGGACATCCGAGACAATCGCGGTTATACACAAGTTTTGATCGACACATATGCTGATTCAAAATACAAAATTAACGAAATGTTCAATATAGAACCAGGAACAAAGCTGTACTAAGGAGCAACAATGCCGTTATATCCGTACCAATGCAAAGAATGTGGAAAACAGTTTGAGAAACTAATGTCTATGACTCAAAGGCGCGAAGACATTGAATGTACAGATTGTCCAGTTTGCGGTTCAAATATTGTTGAGCCTGCAATTGCAAAAACTAGCTTCTTGTTGAAAGGCGGAGGTTGGTATAAAGACGGCTATCAAAAGGGTTAGAGAACATGGATATAAGTGTATTGTCAGCAGCAATCTGTATTGTGTTTGCCAACGCAAGTCCACCTGACTTCTATCTTAAAAGTTCTAGAAAATCATTAGGGTGCAAAATTGCACCACATCTAATAGAGCAGTCAAATAAAAATGGATTAGATCCTACTTTGATGATGGGTCTGATATCAGTTGAATCAAACTGGAATAAAGATGTCGTAAGTAAAGCAAATGCATGCGGATTAACTCAGGTTATTCCAAAGTACACAGGAAAAATTACAAGAAAGTACACATGCAAGGATTTAAAAAATCCTCGTCACTCAATCAATGCCGGCACTAAAATTCTAAAATATTGGATAAATTGGCACAAAGGTGATATCAAAAGGGGTCTTTGTGCTTATAATGCAGGTTATCGATGCGGTGGAAAAAATCCTAATAAGCATGGTATGAGATATGCTCGAAAAGTCTTAAGAATGCAAAAAAAGTTTCAGAAACTTATCAACAAAACAGAATTAAAATAGCTACAATGTTTCGTGAAAAGCCCTATCACCCATCAAACGCTTATTTTATAAAAAAAGTCCAACCAAAAGTTTCAAATGTGCACGGTGTTGGTGTATATGCCTTAGAAAATATCGCTGAAAAAGAGATATTCGAGGTTTCACCTGTGCTGCTTTACACACCCTCAGTTTTTAATTTGTTTAGTGAAGAAACAGAATCACGTCATATTCATGAAAATTATGTTTTTTGGTGGGAGCCTGGTAAAATAGCAACCGGGTGGGGATACACTAGCCTCTACAATCATATGAATGGTGAAGGCGCAAATGCAGGATACAGATTGCGCAAAACTGATGCGCCTGCAATTGAAGTATATGCTAAGCGCGATATCGCAAAAGGCGATGAGATATTTCTGCACTATATGCATCACAAATTTGACTTAGAGTTTGATGAGACAGGTGAGTGGTGGAACATAGAGGAGTCTGATGCCTCAAGCTCGTTTGGTGGATATGACACGGGGATTGCCAAACTAATGTCAGACACAAAAAAGTCTTATCGCTAAATAAACCTTTAGTACATTTTGTCTGTGGCATCTACTATTTGGTTGTCAAGAAGGAGAACTATGTTTAAGACGGTAGTTGTTGATCCTCCATGGAAGAAGTCAACAGGTGGAGTTGGTCATGCGTCATTGCAACCATCTACACACTATGATGTTCAAACTAGAGGAGAAATTATCCAGACAATTGATGGTTGGCTAAATCACTATTCAGTTGCACCTGAAGCTCACATGTACATGTGGGCGGTTAATTCTTTTACAGCTGGGTCAGATCAAGGAATTTTACCTGCTGTAAGTGTTTGTGAGGCTTTAGGTTTTAAGCCGATTAGTTTGATACCTTGGATTAAGAGCAACGTAGGCAGTCCTACTCCTTATGGCATGAGATATACTGAAATGTGTATATTTGCTGTGAGATACGATAAAGGAATGGGACGCAGAACCAGATATAGTGGAACTGGAGAGCCTGAATCTGTTCCCAATGGAAAAGGTCTATGCGGATCAAAAGATTATATTTTTGCGGATAGAAGACAGCATAGCAGAAAGCCATATGAGTTTTACAAATATGTTGAATCTAGAAGCAATGGCCCATATCTGGATCTTTATTCCAGGACTACACGTCCAAACTGGACATGTGCAGGAAATCAAACAGGAACTTGGGTTGCGCAATAAAAATAATATTACAAGCAGTTAATTGACTGCAATTTTACTTATGGAGAAGTCATATGAGCATTAACATCGGTGATCTGGTATACCAGACAAAAAGAGGGTTGTATAGACAGGGTGTTGTCTATAAAAAACAGGTAGAAAAGTCTAAATTGCCTACTCCATGGACTTATTTTGACATATTGTGGGTCACAGGTGATCGATCATATGAAAGAGCTGATCAGATTAGCAAATCTGCTGATCTAAAAGATCAGCGCCATGATTTTGTAGTGCTTCAGGAGCTTCAAAGTAGCATTAAAGCAGGAGCATCTTACGATCTATGAAAAAAATTGATCTTTTTGACGATGAAATTGGTTGTGTTGAGTATATTAAGCACAGCGGAGACGATTTGACAGTAGTAAACTCAGCCCGCGTCTCATTTGGCGCTGAAAAGGATACTTTAGATGAAAAAGATGCTAAGCTCATTAATTACCTTATTAGTCATGGTCACACTAGCCCTTTCGAGCATTGTAATATTACGTTCCGCTTCGTGGTTCCTCTCTTCATAAGAAGTCAACATCATAGACATCGAACTTGGTCATATAATGAGATATCGAGAAGATATACTAGCGTCGATATGCAATTTTATGAGCCAAAACAGTTTAGGACACAGCATAAGTCAAACAGACAGGCTAGCAATGATGAACTAATCAATCCGGACATGAATTTGTTTGCTGACAGGTTACTTCCTGTAGCACCTTTTACAGCTTCGGAGGCAGTAAGAAGTCATAATGCAAAAAGCTTGCAATTATATGATCGCCTGATAGAAAATGGTGTGTGTAGAGAGCAAGCAAGAGGTGTATTACCTCAAAATTTGTATACTCAGTATTACGGGACAACTGATCTTCACAATTTGCTTAAATTTGTAGAATTAAGAGTACATGAAGGTGCACAGTGGGAGATTCAGCAGGTTGCAAAGGCATGTCTTGAAATTTCTTCGCAATTCTTTCCTGAGAGCATCAAGGCTTGGAAAAATACAAATAAGCATTAATATTTTGCAAATTTTATTTCTTATACAACATCAATTTTTAGAATAATTTTCTACAGATTTTTAACACCAAAATAAGAAAGGAGGAATTATGAATAATCTATTTTTGGTACTTTTTAGTGTTCTTTTTGCTTTGACAATTTCACTTCAGGGATGTGGTGATGACGACTGTGGCGAAAAAGAAGTAGTTGAATCTGCAGATGCAGAAGTCGCTGCTGATGAGGAAGTCGAGTCTGACGCAGACGCAGAGGAAGTTGTGGAAGAGTCGGTAGATGGCGGCGCTGAAGAGCCAGAGGCTGAGGAAGAGCCTGTAGAACCTGAAGCCGAAGGTGGCGAAGAGGCTGAACCTGAGGAGAGTACTGAAGAAGCTCCGGAGGAAGAAGCTGAAAGCGAACCCGAAGCAGACGCAGGTGAACCAGCTCCCGAAGAAGAGGATGCTGATGCTGAAGCAGCGGATGCAGGTGCTTAATTAAAACATTCATCTATTGCAATTAGTTGTAGTAGATGTTTAGCGTGTATCGTATAACGGCTATTACCTCAGCCTTCCAAGCTGATGATGTGAGTTCGATTCTCACTACACGCTCAGTTTAATTTTTAAAACTTGTACATCATGTCTTAATAGGCTATAATAAGAACACAATTTAATTAATACGCGCCAGTAGCTCAGTTTGGATAGAGCATCGGCCTTCTAAGCCGGCGGTCAGAGGTTCGAGTCCTCTCTGGCGTACCATTTATTTTATGATGTGCTAAAATGTTAAAATATCTCATTGTTCCAATTCTAATAGTAGGTGCTTACGTAGGAATCAGTGATAGTGCACCGTCTGTTACACACTCCGTTATTTGGGAATCTGGCGTTTATCACAAAACACTGTCCAAGTGGAACAATGCTTTATCCAAGTCTAGTGATATAAACTCGACGACTTATATTGAAAAGCAGCTAGGCGGACTTGATCCTGTGCATGCTGCCAATCACAGAGATTCAATAATTTGGATACCGTCCTCAACCCTCTTGACACATGACTTCATAATGCTGATTTGGTTTCATGGTCATCGAGGCTATGATATGCAGCGAACATTTAGAGATAGAACACTTGATCAGATTCTGCCGTATGTTAAGTTAGGAAAACAAGTCGTATTGGTTCTTCCTGAAATGCCGTGGACAGTTCACGGCAGAACGCCTACAAAAAGAAATAGCTTGATCTGGGTGAGAGAAGGTGACTTTTTAAGATACGTTGAAGGTGTAAAAAAGACTTTGACCAAGCATATCGGCGGCAAAAGGCTAGGCAATATTGACTATAGAATAGTGGGACATTCTGCTGGAGGAAGCACAATCAAGCGGCTTGGGATTACAGGTGATCTTTGCACTTTGAATCCGTCCATGGTTGTATGGTCAGATTCCTCATATGGAAGATGGCTAGATGATGCGTGGGATGGATGTCTAAAAGACACAAATATTCAGACAAAAGTTTATGTCTCAAAAAACGACAAACCGTGGAAAAATGCAACAAGATTTATGGGACAATTTCAGGACCCACCAAAGAACCTGGAGTTGCATGTCAAGCATAAACCTAGGTGGACACACAAAAATATTGGTAATGGAATTGTAGAGTTGTCAGGAGTGCTGGATTGAAAAAACTTGTAAGAGATAGAATTCCGGAGATTATGCGGGCTGCGGGAAAAGAAGCACGTTTTGGAATAGTAAGAGATGATGCTTATAGCAAAGCCTTAATCAATAAAATGTTCGAAGAAGTTACTGAATTCTATGAAACTCCATGCATTGAGGAGGCTGCTGATATCTACGAAGTCTTCTTAACATTTCTTAAACACTGGGGATTGGAATTATCAGATGTACGCAAATTTGCCCAATACAAATCTAGAGAACGAGGTAAGTTTGACGGCGGAATTATTTTAGAAGAAGTTGTGGAAAAAAGTATTGATTAGGGGTTTCACAACAAATTTTCGTGTTTATATTGACGCTTAGGAGGTATTAAAGCTAATGAGTAAAGTAATCGGAATTGATCTTGGCACTAGCAATTCTTGTGTCGCGCTAGTTGAAGGCACATCGCCTGTTGTAATTACAAATGAAGAGGGAAGTAGAACGACCCCATCTATAGTTTGTTATACAGGCGACGAAAGAGTTGTAGGAAGCCCAGCTAAGCGTCAAGCGATCATGAAACCCCAAAACACAGTATATTCAGCTAAGCGATTTATTGGAATGATGTACAATGAAGTGAAGGAAGAAGCTGAAAAGATGCCGTTTCAGGTCGTAAGCGGCAAACAAGGAATGTGTGAGATTGTCATTGACGGACAAAATCTTGCGCCACAGGCTGTTAGTGCACAAGTCTTAACAAAGATGAAGCTAGCTGCAGAGAAATATCTAGGTGAGCAGGTAACTGAAGCGGTCATTACGGTACCCGCATATTTTAATGATTCTCAGCGACAAGCAACACGAGATGCTGGTAAAATTGCAGGCCTCGAGGTTAAGAGGATTATTAATGAACCTACCGCGGCAGCGCTAGCTTACGGTCTAGATAAAGGCGATGACAAGAAAATCCTGGTGTATGACCTGGGCGGCGGAACATTTGATGTTTCTGTGCTTGAAATTGGCGAAGGTGTCGTTGAGGTTATGAGTACAAATGGGGATACTCACCTGGGAGGAGATGATGTTGACAATGTCATCATTGATTGGTTAGTAGAAGACTTTAAGAAATCAACAGGTCTAGACGTCACTAATGATTCTATGGTAATGCAAAGGTTGAGAGAAGCTGCTGAAAAGGCCAAGATTGAGCTGTCCAGCACAGCACAAACAGATATCAATTTGCCTTTCTTGACTGCAAATGCATCAGGACCTCAACATCTCCAGACGTCTCTTTCGCGTGCAAACTTTGAAAAAATGATTGACGATATTGTGACGCGAACTATGGGGCCGGTCCAGAATGCACTTAAAGATGCAGGACTTAAAAAGACAGATATTGACGAAATTATTTTGGTCGGTGGATCCACGAGAATTCCAGTTGTAAGATCAACCGTGGAGCAATTCTTCGGTAAGTCAGCTAGCTCAAGTGTCAACCCAGACGAAGTTGTTGCTATGGGAGCTGCAGTTCAAGGCGGTGTCTTTAGCGGTGACGTTAAGGATATTTTACTTCTTGACGTAACGCCACTTTCCTTGGGCATTGAGACTCAAGGAGGAGTCATGACGCGTCTCATCGACAGGAACACCACCATACCATGTTCACGCTCGGAAACATTCTCAACTGCTGCAAACAATCAAACTGAGGTTGATGTAAAAGTTTTGCAAGGAGAGCGCGAATTTGCAAAAGACAATAAACTGCTAGGAAATTTCAGGTTGGATGGCATTCCTCCCGCTGCACGAGGTATACCTCAAATTGAAGTAACATTTGATATTGATGCCAACGGCATTGTAAGTGTTAAAGCATCTGATAAGGCTACAGGCAAAGAGCAAAATATTACAATTACTAGTGCTAGCACACTTTCAGATGCAGATATTGAACGAATGGTTCAAGAAGCAGAAGCTAATCGAGAAGCTGATCAGGCGCGTCGAGAAGAAGTAGATTCTCGAAATGCCTTGGAGTCTACAATATTTCAAGCAGAGAAAACATTGACAGAGCACGGTGATAATATTGGCTTGGAAGTTAAAAGTGAGCTAGAAGCTGCGCTTGAAGATGCAAAGAATATCTCTGATTATGAAAGTGTCAAGGCGGCTTCTGTTAGGCTTTCAGATGCATTGCAGGCAGTAGGTGCTCAAATGTATCAAGCTGCTCAAGAAAATGAGCAAACTGACAATGACGATGGCGACGTAATCGACGCTGAATTTGAGGAGAACTAAGGTGGAAATTAAAAATAACTTGGAATATCTGTCAGGCGACTTTGTTGCCAATTTTAAGAGACTTATGGATGATCTTAAGGAGGAGCAAACTAAGCTGGATCATACATATGAACGTTCTGTTAGAAAGCTTGTTGAAATGGAAGTTGCTCGTCTAGAAGAAGTTGCTCCTATGCCTTTTGATGTGGGTACAAAGGTTGTAACTTCTCAAGGCCGAATTGGAACTGTATTGTCATGTCCTGTAGACATTAGCGTGCATGAAGATGAATCATATCATGGCATTCAGTACGGTCCGGGCAAATACTTTCAGATGGATATTGGAAGCTGTTGGGAAGATATTGTAACTTGTGAAGGCATGATTCGACGTGTAACAGTTGAGTTTGAACCTACCGATATTGAATCAGACTGGGGTGTTGAAAAGGTTGTTGAGACATTTTGGGCTGACGAGCTTGTAAAGGTTATTGTATAATGGATTTTCTAGGAAGTGTAATTACAATTGCTGCAGGTCTTTGGCTTGGAAACATGTTGATAGACTGGTGGAATCGATCTAAATGAGCAATAAAACATTAGCCGTAATTGCGCTAGTATTTACTGTTGTGATTGCTGTTTCACACTTTTCATATAAAGCAGGTATTCGGGTGGGAGTTAAATCCATGGAGCATGAGCTTAAAATATGCGCTGCTGAAGTATCTAACGGCTGCCCGAACACAACCTCATATGCTTTGATGCTTGAAAAAGAAAACGCCCGCCTTAATAAGCTATGCCGAGGTAAGTGACAGAGCTGCCTATTTTGATCTCTGTGCTACTCTTTTGACAAAGATGTATATTTAATCATATGCCATGGAAAATACGAAAAAGAAGCTGTAAGCAGAAGTCTACAGGTAAAACAGGTACCCATGCTGTTGTCAAGCTAGACAATAACAAGGAAGAGCAAGAATCATGTCATACTTCAGAGAAAAAAGCTCAAGGCGCTGTAAGGGCTCGGCACGCAAATGAAAGTATTTTGCGAGAGTTTATAAAAAGAATTCTAGAACAATTATCCGACTAGCTTAAGACAGACAGCACAAATAATACCATACTTAATATTATGTAACAGTTTGCACTCTAAAAAAGCGCAAAAAATATTAGGTAAGAAAGGATGCAATTACGTGCCGCTTTACAGCTCAAATCTTTATTTCCGTGTCTCATAATACTTTCGTGTAGTAATCCCCCTCAGGACACACTTCAAAACACCGCTGATCAATTTATAGTAATACAAGAAGACGTCATAGATGATACAACTATTCAGCTAGGGCCTGATATTGATGTATGTAGTACTGACATACCCAAGTCTGATTTAACATGGTGCACGTGTAATCCTGAGTGTTGTAAGACCCAACAATGGTTTTGTCAACCTAAAATAGGTGATCCGTCTTTCTACAAAAAAGAAGTTATTGTCAATATATGCAATGACGATTTGGTGCCGTGTGATGGTAGCGATGACGGAATATGTTTGCCACCTGAAATATTATACGAAGGTGAATGTTTAGAGGCTTATGAATGTCCACCAAACTCCCAATCGGTAGACTATGGAATGCAACCATGCACAATGCCTGATGGTTTGGAAGGCACGCAAAAAGTTACATGTGACAAAGGTAAGCTTTACAAATCACCATGTCAGGCATGTATAGACGAAATTTGTGATGGTCTAGATAACGATTGCGACGACGAAGTGGATGAAGGTTTGCTTCCACAAGCTTGTCAAACTTCATGTGGTCCTGGAACTGCACTATGTGTTGAAGGACAAGTAGTATGCTATGGTCCTGATCCTGAAGAAGAAGTTTGTGACTATAAAGACAATGATTGTGATGGTGAAATAGATGAGGATCAGAAGAACATATGCGGACTTTGTGGGCCTGTTCCTGAAGAATCTTGCAATAATTTTGACGATGACTGTGACGACTTAGTTGATGAGGACTTAACCCAATTGTGCACTACAAATTGCGGCACAGGTATTGAGATATGTTTAGGCGGAAGCTGGATTGGCTGTACAGCGCAGCAGCCAGAAACTGAAATTTGTGACGGCTTGGATAATGATTGTGATGGTGAAATAGATGAAGATCTAGAATGCGTTTGTAGCATTCAGGATGTAGGAAAATTAATACCATGCTCAGAATCACCTTTGATATGTGGTCAAGGATTCAAAACATGTGAGTGTTTGGACGATGAATGTCTAGAAATTGTCACCACCCCATGTTTTGCAGGATGTTATTGGTTAACAGATCCGCCCGGCACGATGTCTAATTGTGACTCTCTAATTGGTATGTCACTTGAAGAAGAGATATGCAATGCATTCGATGATAATTGTAACATGCTTATAGACGAAGATCTGCAGTCAGGATGTTATACAGGTCCTGCAGGAACTTTGGGAATAGGAATATGTTCTGAAGGCACCATTACGTGTGATATGGGAGTCTGGGGCAGTTATAATAACGAGACATTTGTGCCAGGACTTTGCATTGATGAGCAGACCCCAATAGACGAGATTTGTAATGGCATGGATGACAATTGTGATGGTGAGGTAGATTGGGGTGAACCGGTTCCCGATACAGATATCTTATTCGTAATAGATTGGTCTGCATCAATGAAAGTAGAAATCGATGCAGTACTTGCTGCGCTTAACCAATTTGCTCAGAATTATAACTTAGAAGAAAAGATTCATTGGGGTCTAATCATTGGGCCGTATAGAGATGCTACCATATGGGACGCGGATGAAAGACTATTGATGGTGTCTGATATTGCTGACATCAACAGCTTTTTATCATCGTTTTCTAGTTTAGGTGCTTTTGGAATGGGTGGAAGCAATGAGATGTTACTTGATGCTCTCTATATGGCGTATAGCAATATATCGAACTCGGCCGGAATAGATGTTACATTGTTAAACTGGATCTTCGGAGTTTCAGATTCTATCCCACCAAAAGATCAGTTTGAAATATCATGGCGCCCTGGTGCTGACAGAATTTTGATTGTTTTTAGCGATGAAGTTGAACAAAGTTATCTTAGCCCCGGATTATTGTCTAGTGATATTATCAGTGCATGTCAAGGAACTCCATCCTCAAAATTGTATGCGTTTTCCAATAATACGTCATGGGGATGGGATGAAATGGCAGCTGAGTGTGGTGGTAAATACTTTAGTTTGACGATGAGTATCACACAAACAAACGAACAGCTGATGGAGATACTTGACGACATTTGTTTGGGCGACAATTAAGTTTATAAAGGTTCACTAGAAACCGAACACGCCTTATAATACTTAGACATAGGCACAATTGTGTATGAAGTCTTTGGGAGTCAAAAAGAATATGAGTGGCCTACAAAACAACCTAGGTTATCCTGGCTATATATTTGAGCAAGAATATGTTGCAGGAGTTCTAGGTATACAAATTCCGCTCAATGAAGCGGCACCATATTCAGACAGTTATCGTCAGCAAATTATTCAAGAACACATGCTCTTAGAAGCATTCTTTAGTGATTTTAAAAAGCTAACAGGTGATACAAAAAATGCTGCACTTGCGCTAAGATATATTATGCAAGATGCGAGTAGAATTTCTGATTACACTTCTCTCGTAATGCAAGACCTGAATGAATCTTACGAAAAACTTAAGTCATTCCTAGAAACAGTCACACAGAGCTTGAGCTCAATTGTCAAGCAATATTCCAACGACAAGATAAAAAGTGCTTTAAGTTGGAGTGAAGGAATGCTTTCGAAGATTAACACATTGTATGAAGCATCAAAAGGCGTTAACGGGTGGAAGGGCGCAATGATGGTATCAGGCGCACTCGTTGGAATTGGTTATGTCTGGTCTTTGTTTAAAGGCTCTTCGAAGGCAATCGTTGCTGCATTATCAAAAGCAAAAGATTATGTTGACTCTAAGATGAGTGAAGCTGTTAATCTTTTAAACCCGTCTCTTGCTGCACTCTACGAAGCATCAAACGACTCTTTCTTGGTTATTGAAGGTCTACCTGATAATGTTAAGTCGAAAATCAATGATGCGCTTGGTGCGCTAAAAGACCAAATAAAAGCTGTAGGTCCTAAGGTTGCGCAAGCACTCGCTGTCAAGGCAATATCAGGTGTATTAACAGGAGGAGTTGCAACCGCCTTTAATGCTCTGTACAGTCTTTTTGGTGGTGCTAAAAAAGTTTTTAAATTTCTGGGATCACCTCTTGAAAAGTTTGTTTCAAAAATTAAGAATCCAGAAAAAGAAGAAAAAGAGGCTGAGAAAGGCATTGATGATCCTACTAGCTCATCTAAAAATGAATCATATGAATTCAAGGACACCGTCAAAACACTTCTAGCAGAATTTAAAGGAATAGAAAATGCAACTGTTGCGTGAATATGTCAGACAACTACTAAAAGAACAAGAAGAAAACTTGGATCAAGAGCAAGTCTTGCCTCAAGATGAATGGGTATTATTGCAACCAGGAGATCCACGCAGAGAAAAGGTTAAGGACGATCTGTTTGATATGGTTCAGACAACCTATGCTGATATTGGTGGTCATTTTAAAATTCAAGGTCCTGGTGATTTAGACAGATATTCATATTGGGTTGTCAAAGACTTGGATGACGATCCTGACGCTGATGTGGCTATTTTAGGTAAACCTGATATCGGAGGTGTCAAGATGGGCGGAGCTGCCAACGATGGTACACCTGCTGCAGCAGCTGCATATAAAGAAAAATCAGCTGAGCTTCGATCTGGTGGCAATGTCGACGGAGTCGGCAACTGGTGGGGTGAAGTTAGCGGAAAGCCAGCATATGCTATGATAAAAAGAGGTGCACCTGCTGTTGAAGACGAGTCGATAGCGAGGATGCTGATGGCTGGTGATGACTTTGTTTGGCATGGAGAACATCCTGATCCTAATGCACCTGCTTTATTCAAATCAGTTAATGGTTGGTATACTAAAAAGTTTGGTAGCAAATCATCAACTAAGATTATTCTAGGATCCCCATCATGATAACAGAAAATTTACAGTATCACATTGACAAAGAAATACCAGTCAATGAAAATGTTTTTCGACCAGGAAGCGTAGAGTATTTTAATTTGTTTGAAGAAGCAAGAATTCTTTCTTTGGTTGGGAAGTACAAGCCGTCTGCTGAAGAAGCTTATTACTTGAACGATTCAGATATCGGTGAATGGGGTGTATACGAAGGAACTAAGGTACCTCTGGACTGGCCGATGACTGAGCTTGATCACTTAATGATTGAGGCCGAATATAACGGCAAAGAAGTTGAGCTAGGCAAACCAAAAAGAGGCGGCAATAAGAAGTACTACGTATACGTCAAAAATCCGGACACTGGAAACGTAAAAAAAGTCGAGTGGGGCGCAAAAGGAATGTCAGTAGGAATCAACGATCCTGATCGAAGAAAAAGTTTTAAAGCGCGTCACAAATGTGAGCAGACAAAAGACAAAACAACTGCCAGCTATTGGGCGTGCAGAACCGGAAGGTATCCACATCTAACTGGTGCAAAAAAGTCATATACATGGTGGTAAAATGAGTAAACCCTACACAGAAATTCTATTAGAAAACGGAAATCGATTTAGAGTGTTTTCTGAGTCAGTCGATACATCTGACCTTGTCTGGCATCAGGATCAGCATGATAGAAAGTTGTATGTCCATGAGTCAACTGGATGGGAAATACAGTTTGACAATCAGCTTCCGACTGTATTAGAGGCTGGAAACGTATACACAGTGCCACGAGATACATGGCACAGAGTCATCAAAGGTGCCGGAAACCTTGTTATTCAAATCAGTGAAAACGTGATCACAGAAGAAAAGGGGAATTCCAAGCACGAACCACAGTATGGTGCACCGGAAGGAAGCAAGCGGGACAAGCAACTAGATGCTACAAAAGCTGACCTTGCTAGCGGTGACCCTAAGAGAATTGAAAGAGCTTATAAGCGAAGAGAAAGAATGGAACGCCAAGAAAGAGAAAAGAAAGGCTACAAGAATAAGCCAAGATCAGACTCAAAAAAAGAATCTTTTGAAATGACAGAAGATGATTTGCGTAATCTAATTCGCGAAGTTTTAATGACTGAAGAGATTATGAACGAAGAGTTAAGCGCAAAAACCAAGGCAACGCTTAAAAAGAAAGCGGAAGAGCGAGGATTTACTGCCGGTTCTGTTGAGCAAGAATACAAAAAAGGTTTGGCAGCATGGGCATCTTCAGGCTCACGTAAAGGAATGACACAACATCAATGGGCAATGGCTCGAGTCAATTCTGCAAACCCATCAAAATCATGGGCAGTTGTTAAAAAGTCTAAGGCCAAAAAGAAATAATATAGATGAGTTCTTTACGTGAGTACATAAAAGAGCTGCTAGAGTTTAGCATCAAAGCCAACAAGAAGAATGTGCATCAGGATGGAACTTCGAAGTCCCGCGGTTATATGAACGGTATTGACAAGACCTGGACGGGTGAAGACACTGATGAGCACTTACATAATTGGTACAAAAAGATGGGGCTTATGGAGTCTAGAGTAAGAGGCTACATAAAACCATCTGATTCTTTTATGACCCTGCTTCAGTGGGAATTGGTAGTAAACGAAATATTAGATTTGCAAACCAAAGGTATTGATACGAGAGGCGGTCAGAATTTAAACGAGAGACTACTTCAAATTATAGATGAGTATTTCGGTTTTCAATATCACACTGAAACAGAGAGGTACAGCCTTCTCACCCAGAAGAACGTTTTAGACTTCATCGAAGACTTTGTCAACCATAGGTTTTGGGGACTTGAAAGAGAATTCGAATCATATTTTCCTGATATCAACAAGCTTAAATTTGCTTATTTCTATTCACGCGGTGACTTAGAGCCTTACGTCCTTTTAGATGATGAGTTTACTCTGCAAGTTTATGGAGGTTTGGAAAATCACAAGCGTCTAAATCACTATACAACACAAGAGGGGCTGGAAAGAATTGAAGGGGCAATTAGATCAGGACGACCTTTTGACATATCATGCTTTACAGTATCTGAACGGCCTTTTTTTAGACCTGAATCTAATTTAGTCGTAGAGTTGTTTGGCAATGTTCGTGCTGGATTTAGAAGTGACATTAAATCTGTAGTCGTTGATACAGGAAGAAGAGCATGCAATATGCACAGATTAGAATATCCAGGAAGAGATCAAGACAATCTATGCAGAGAGCTTAGTACGTGCGATGGAAATGTTAGAACCTCCCTTTGGAATGAATACATTGCGACTCCCATCGAGATAGTAAGCGTTAAAAAGGTTGTAAAAAAATGAACCTGCTTCGTGAGTATATAAGAGAACTGTTATTGACTGAAGGTGCCAAAGGACCTTCTGATTTGCCTGAAGGTGTGTTCGTAGAGATTATAGAACAAGGCGAGCATGCCAAATTTCGATATGCATATAAAGAGTCTTGGTCTGACAATCCGTTTGCGTCTAGATCACCCGCCGGAAGTGTGGCAATTATGAAACCTGATCATCCATGCGGCAATGCTTGGGAAGTGAGTATATCAGATGTTCAAAGTGGTTGGGGACCTATGCTATATGATGTTGCGATGGAATGGGCAAGTCAAAACGGCGGAGGTTTAATTTCGGACAGGAATTCTGTGTCGACGGATGCAAGGCGAGTTTGGGATTACTACTTGACAAATAGAAGTGACGTGCAAAGTATTCAACTTGATGACTTGCAAAATACCATAACACCAGAAGAAGAAGACAATTGTGATCAAAATTCAGCCTCAGAGGGGAATTACGACAGCAAGTATAAGCCGATAGATTTTCAAAAGTCACCGCTCAGCAAGAGATATACTAAGCCACCTACGACAATAAATGCACTTGAAGCAGCTGGTAAACTGGTGATATCATGAAACTATTACGTGAGTACATAAGAGAGTTGTTGAAAGAATCAGTTGATCCTAAGATCATGTCAATGATTGACAGAGCTGAGGCGGCGGGTTACAAAGTCAGGTTGTTTGTAGTGCCAAAAGAAGGGGGATCTGTCAGGCTAATTGAACCTAACGATAAACCTCTGCGACTGGATGGTAAAAACGCAATAGGTTCGGTCGAGTGGAGAAAACCAAAGTTCAGTGACCACGGCAACTGCTCAGGTGGTCAAAGTGTAGGATGGTCTGAATCTGATGGTGGCTTCGGGCCGCTGTTATACGATGTTGCGATCGAAGCATCAGGCGGCTTAATGCCCGATAGATTCGAAGTGTCCGGTGAGGCAGAAGCAGTGTGGGACAGATACATGAACTCCCGACCTGATGTTATTGTTCGACAGTTGGACATTTTACCCGACTACGAAGAACCACAGATCACACCCGACGATCCTGATGATGATTGTAGTCAAGTCCCAGCGCACGATATGCTGAAGGATAAGTGGCACACATCTTCCCTCAGTAAGATATACAGCAAGTCAGGAACACCCGTTATTGATGAACTGATCAAGCGCGGTATACTAATAGACAATAGGACAGTGTGATGAAACTACTCCGCGAGTACATCAGAGAGTTGCTGAAGGAATCTGGTAGACAGAATCGCATGCGCTCCATTGAAGATCTCGTAGGATCGGGTTATACACAAAAGCAGGCTGAGTATATTCACAGGAATATTTCAGATATGCAAGATGTTAAGAGCCCTGGTGTCGATCACGTACTTGCAAACCCTGAAAAGTTTCCAGTTGTGGGAGGCGGACAGGTAGAAATATTCAGAGTTGTCCC